>SESB01000038.1_pt1 | contig 83701 bp, 80 predicted proteins | sample 3171441 | NCBI WGS metagenome assembly SESB01 (sample SAMN06051867, study PRJNA518727) | freshwater metagenome | biome: subpolar coniferous forest; feature: holomictic lake; material: water; isolation source: holomictic Lake 227, 6 m depth | place: Canada: near Kenora, Ontario | collected...
AACTCAAGACGTTTACCTTTGATTAAGCCCTCACCGCATCGACCGCTGGCTAAGTTTGACGTTAGCGTGCAATTGATCTTAAGTTGCAACCAGTCCGGTGAAGATTTAGCTTTAAATCCAGAATTTAAGCTAAATTTAGGTAGCACATCACGCAGGTCTACGCTTAAGGATGTATTTTTTGTCGCACCTTGCGCATGTTCTATACGCTCCGCGCTTATTGAAATCTCACTAATCGCATTTGCTGCAGGGCTTTGCAAAAGCGCACTAAAAAAAAGTGCGCTAACCACGATGCAGCGCTTAGTGTTGGTTAGTATAAGTTTAGTTGAGTATGAAGTGTCCATGATCAACGGTAACTTAAGTTTAGGCTGGATAAACACCAGTGGACAAATAGCGATCACCTCGATCGCACACGATAGAGACAATCACCGCATTCTCTAGCGTTTTTGAAAGTTGCAAGGCTGCATGCAAGCCGCCGCCAGATGAAACGCCCGCAAAAATACCTTCCTCAGTCGCTAAACGGCGCATGGTTTTTTCGGCTTGGGCCTGACCTACATAGAGCAAACTATCCACGCGTTTTGGATCATAAATCTTAGGTAAATATTCTTGTGGCCATTTGCGTATCCCAGGAATTTGCGCGCCATCTTCTGGCTGCACGCCAATAATCTGTATATTTGGATTCTGTTCTTTTAGATAGCGAGAAACACCCATAATTGTGCCAGTGGTTCCCATGCTCGCTACAAAGTGCGTGATCTTGCCGCCAGTGTCACGCCAAATCTCAGGACCTGTGGTTTCGTAGTGCGCTAGCGGGTTGTCGCTATTACCAAACTGATCAAGTACGATCCCTTCGCCCTCGGCTTGTAGCTTCATCGCCACATCGCGCGCTAGTTCCATGGCGCCCTCTTTCGGCGTTAGTACTAGCTCGGCACCATAAGCCTTCATACTTTGGCGACGCTCGATGCTTTGGTTTTCTGGCATGACTAATACCATGCTATAACCGCGCATCGCCGCCACCATAGCCAAGGCAATACCTGTATTTCCACTAGTAGCTTCAATTAAGGTATCGCCAGGCTTAATATCACCGCGTGCTTCTGCGTGGGTAATCATACTGTAAGCAGCCCGATCTTTGACCGATCCGGCTGGATTGTTGCCTTCTAATTTAAGCAAAATAGTATTGCTGGTCTCGCCCGCCATGCGTTGCAATTTCACCAGTGGGGTATTACCTACAAAATCGTCTAATACTTTATACATAAGCTTCTCTAATTATTTTTGCTTTAAGTTTGCCAAATATAGGGCGTAGCCAGCAAAGCCGATAAAGGTAATCAAGGCCATTTGTGGAATACTGAGGCCTAAAAAAGTCCAATCGATAGCAGCGCAGTCACCGGTGCCGCGAAACACCAAAGTCAGGGCTTTTCGTAGCGGAAAATTCTCAAACATATAATCAAAGCCTACACCACAATCGGCCACCATACTGTCGCGGTGGGCTTGCAACCACCAATGGCGTATCGCAACGCCTGCACCGCCTATGGCCACCGTTATGTGCAGAGCCGCATAAATTTTACGGCCTAACTGCGCAGGATTGTGAATGGCTGCAGTTAAAAACAATAAGCCTAAACCCATTAACACCATGCGTTGCGAAATACATAAAGGACAAGGATTAAGTTGATAACGCGTTTGTATCCACAAAGCCAAACCGACAGAAGTAAAACTTGCAACAAAACCTAGAAGATAGCCAGCACGAGCCGAAAGAAGTTTGTTTAGCATTGCCGCCTCCACGATATAATCTTAAATATTACGAATGATTCATTTTAACGGATTAGGCAACTTTTGGCAGAACTCACATCAAATTTAACTAAGTCGCTCCTGACGGAAAAACATGTACTTAGCGTCAGTGAGCTTAATCGCTTAGCGCGCAATCTTCTAGAGCAAAGCTTTCCGCTCTTTTGGGTGGGTGGCGAAGTCTCTAATCTTACTCGCGCAACCAGCGGCCATTGGTACTTCTCCCTCAAGGACGCAGGCGCACAGGCGCGCTGCGTCATGTTTAAAGGCCGTAATAGTTATTTAGACTGGGCGCCTAAAGAAGGCGACAAAGTAGAAGCACGCTGTACGGTTACCTTGTATGAAGCCCGCGGAGACTTTCAACTTACGGTAGAATTTTTACAGCGTGCGGGGTTAGGTGCGCTGTTTGAAGCTTTTGAAAAACTTAAAGCCAAGTTACAGCAAGAAGGCTTATTTGATGCAATGTTTAAGCAGACTCTGCCGGCTCACCCCCAGAAAATTGGCATCGTCACTTCCCCTGATGCAGCTGCTTTACGTGACGTATTAACTACGCTTAAACGGCGCATGCCGAGCATACCTGTCATCATTTACCCTACCCCAGTGCAAGGCAAAGGTGCAGCAAATTTAATTGCCAATGCCATACATCAAGCTAGCAATCGTGCCGAATGTGATGTACTAATCATTTGTCGTGGTGGTGGTAGTATTGAAGACCTATGGCAATTTAATGAAGAAATCGTTGCACGCGCCATCGCTGACTGTAGCATCCCCACCATTAGCGGTGTTGGTCACGAAACAGACTTTACTATTTGTGATTTTGTCGCAGATATACGTGCCGCAACGCCAACAGCAGCAGCAGAACTAGCAACACCGTCACGTGAAGGCCTACTTAACAGCCTGCAACAGATGCATCAGCAATTAGGCAAAAATATGCAATATTTGCTAGCTCAGCGTGCGCAAACCTTAGATTACCTAGCACGCAGATTAATCTCACCGCTACAACAAATCACCCAGCAAAAAATTCAACTGGCACAAAGTGGCTTCCGTCTAAACGCCGCCATCAATCAACAACTGCGTAATAAGCAACAAAACCTACTTCGCCTGAGTCAAAACTTAAGCCATCTCAATCCGCAAGCAGTGCTCAGTCGCGGCTATGCGTTTGTGCAAGATAAACTCGGCAATATCATCAACACTAGCGAACAGCTCACGACCGGCGATGAAGTCAGCCTAAGGTTTGGCATTGGAACAGCAGATGCCACGATCAATAAAACCAATCCTTAATTAACATTCTAAAAGTGTGGTAAAGCAAGCCTCACAGTACTAGCCTGCATTTTGCATGCATGTATTATTCATTAACCAGTAAAAATATATTGGTTTAGTATTTAAGTTGATTGATAATAGCGATCTTATCAAACTCAACATACCATTTTAATGTCATCAACCTCTGGCAATAAAACAAAAATTTCCGCTTTAACCCTAGCCGCCCTCGGCGTGGTATTTGGTGACATCGGTACTAGTCCTTTGTACACCATGAAAGAAGTGTTTTCTGCTGGCATGCACCCCGTGCCACTGACTGCGACCAATATGTACGGCATCTTATCGCTGATCTTTTGGGCATTGATCATGGTGGTATCAGTTAAGTACGTGTTGTTTATTATGCGTGCTGACAACCGCGGTGAAGGCGGCATCATGGCCTTACTGGCGTTGGCCAGTCACAATGCAGGAAGTAATCTAAAAAAACAACGCACCATTATGCTGATAGGTATACTTGGCGCCTGTATGTTTTATGCCGACGGCATGATTACCCCAGCGATTTCAGTCTTGTCAGCCGTAGAAGGTTTAGAATTAGCGGCACCTATGCTACACCCACTGATTTTACCCGTGACTTTAGTCGTGCTTTTCATACTGTTTTGGGCACAAAGTAAGGGCACAGCTTTAGTCGGCGCTTTTTTTGGCCCCATCATGTTGTTATGGTTCGGCACCTTAGCCGTACTTGGGATCAGTAGCATTTTACAAAACCCCTCTATTTTGCATGCACTTAACCCAATTTACGCGCTGCAGTTTTTTATAGTCAGTCCATGGATAGCCTTTGTGGCACTTGGTGCAGTAGTGCTATCAGTCACCGGCGCAGAAGCTTTATACGCAGACATGGGCCATTTCGGTCGATTCCCGATACGCTTGGCATGGTTTGGTTTAGTACTGCCATCGCTGGTACTGAATTATTTTGGCCAAGGTGCTTTAATATTGCTGAACCCCGAGAGTGTTAAAAACCCTTTTTACCTACTAGCGCCAGAATGGATGTTGTTTCCGCTAATTATATTGGCTACATTAGCGGCGGTCATTGCCTCGCAAGCTGTCATTACTGGCGCATTTTCAGTATCGCGCCAAGCCCTACAGTTAGGTTACCTGCCGCGCATGCACGTAGAGCACACTTCAGAAAGTCATGAAGGGCAAATCTATATGCCACGTATCAACTGGGGTTTAATGCTGGCCGTAATGGCCTTGGTCCTTGGCTTCAAATCTTCAGGAAACCTAGCAGCGGCCTATGGCATTGCTGTCACTGGCGACATGGTCATCACTTCATTATTAGCTGGCATGGTGTTTCACCACATGTGGGGCTGGAGTAAATCACGCACCGGCGCTTTAGTGGGGCTGTTTCTGACGGTAGATATTGCATTTTTTAGTGCCAATGTGTTAAAAATTCCCGATGGCGGATGGGTGCCCCTAGTGATTGGGATTGTTATTTTCACCCTGATGAATACCTGGAAAACTGGTCGAAGCATGCTGTACCTGCACCTCAAGAACGAAGCTATGGCGCTAGAACCATTTATTGAAGCTTTAGGTGCTCATCCACCAGCACGTGTGCCAGGTACGGCTTTATTTTTAACCCCTAATCCAGATGGCGTGCCACATGCCATGCTGCACAATTTAAAACATAACAAAGTACTGCATGAACGCGTGGTCATTTTAACCGTTAAGTTCTTAGAGTTTCCGCATGCGCGGCCACATGAACGTGTAGAAGTAGAAGTGTTGCCACATGACTTTTATAAAGTGATTGTGCGCTATGGTTTTAAAGACGAACCAGATTTACCACGTGACTTGCTGCTGTGCGCGGATCAAGGCTTGATATTAGATGCCATGGACACTTCATTCTTTGTAGGTAAAGAAATTTTAATTGCCAATGAAAAAACAGAAATGGCTTTTTGGCGTAAGAAAATATTTATCGGCTTATTTAGATCAGCCGAAACCGTTACCAATCAATTTAAGTTGCCACCTAATCGCGTGGTAGAACTCGGCTCACAAGTTTCCTTCTAATTAGGGATTGTTATTAAAACTACAGCTTCGCCTATGATTAAATCAGCATTATTAGCACTTTTCACTGCGAGTTTTATCAGCGGCTGCGCCACAACCACTAAAGACAGCCTCTCTGGCGTCAAGCGCTCACAGTTACTGTTAATGCCAGCCTCACAAGTTACCAGCATGTCTAGCAAAACCTATGTTCAAACATTAAAAACTGCTGAGAAAAAACACACCCTCAATATTGACCAATCGCAATTGGATCGCGTGCGCACTATCTCCAATAAACTCATTGGACAAGTCACGGCTTTTAGACCTGATGCCGCGCAATGGAAATGGGAGGTCAATGTTGAAAAAAGTGACCAAGTGAATGCCTATTGCATGCCTGGTGGCAAAATTATGGTGTTGAGTGGACTCATTGATAAGTTACAAGCCACCGACGATGAATTGGGCGCGGTCATTGGCCATGAAATCGCGCATGCCTTGCGTGAGCATGGTCGCGAACGCATGTCACAAGCATACGTGCAGCAATTTGGGCTACAAGCCCTAGCGCTATTTTTTACTAAGGGCACTAGCGCCGTCGCAGGTAACGCCTCAATGCAGGCAGCTAACCTAGGGTCGCAGCTGTTTTTTGCCTTACCAAACAGTCGTGAACAGGAAACAGAAGCCGATAAAATTGGCTTAGAATTGTCAGCACGTGCTGGCTATAACCCAGATGCGGCCATCACGCTCTGGCAAAAAATGAATGCTCAAGGTGAGGCTAAATCCCCTGAATTCTTAAGCACCCACCCAGCCAATGCCAACCGCATTAATGAATTGCGAGCGTTGATGCCAAAAGTACGTCCACTATACGACGCCGCTAAAATAGGTGCGGGCAGATAAGCCATAGCACCACTAGATTAGCATGCTACTAGCCGACTCTACCCAGAGTGCTAAATTTTGAATAGTTTAGGGTAAAATACCGCTTTTGCTGCTTAGCCTTATTTATACATTTTTATTTGGAATACTACCTACCCCATCATGAGTCAATTACAAAACATCATTGAAGGCGCATTTGAAGACCGCGCGAACATCAATCCAGCCAACGCTAGCCGTGAAGTAAAAGAAGCTGTGGCAAGCGTAATCGCTGACCTTGATTCTGGAAAACTGCGTGTAGCTAGCCGCATTGGCGCTACTCAGGATTGGGAAACGCACCAATGGCTAAAGAAGGCCGTATTGCTATCATTCCGCTTAGATGACAATGTACTGTTAGACGGTGGCTGCACGCAGTATTTTGATAAAGTGCCTGCAAAATTTGCCGATTACACTGCTGAAGATTTTAAAACTGGCGGCTTTCGCGTAGTGCCTGGAGCAATGGTGCGCCGCGGTTCATTTATCGGTAAAAATGCGGTGCTGTTACCTTCATTCGTGAACATTGGTGCTTATGTAGGTGAAGGCACTATGGTAGATGCATGGGCCACTGTAGGTTCATGTGCGCAAATTGGTAAAAATGTCCATTTGTCTGGCGGCGTAGGTATTGGCGGCGTATTAGAGCCTGTACAAGCTGGCCCAACCATTATTGGCGACAACTGTTTTATCGGTGCGCGTTCTGAAGTGGTTGAAGGCGTAATTGTGGAAGATAACTGCGTGATTTCTATGGGCGTTTATATCGGCCAATCAACCAAAATTTACGACCGCGAAAATGGTAGCGTAACTTACGGTCGCGTACCAGCGGGCTCAGTAGTCGTTGCCGGTAACTTACCTTCTAAAGACGGCACATATAGTCTCTATTGCGCTGTAATCGTGAAAAAAGTAGATGAAAAAACACTTGGTAAAGTGGGCATTAACGAGCTATTACGCGGCATTTAATTAATACGTCAAGTATTTAGCTCAACACCCGCCATGTGCGGGTGTTTGTTTTTTCGGTTACCAGATTTAAACTGAGTGCACTTTGATCTCTTGATTTAAGAGAATGTCAGCACTTTAGGCTAAAACTGTTAAAATGGTGTTTTACGTCAAACACCTAGCGTCATGCAACTATTCGGCATACCCAATTGCAGCACGGTTAAAAAAGCCCGAGACTGGCTTACTGAACACCACGTAAGTTACGAGTTCCATGATTTTAAAAAACAAGGTATCAGCACAAACCTAGTGTCAGACTGGTTAGCGCAATTGCCATGGGAAAAACTGGTAAACCGATCTGGCATGACATGGCGTAACTTAAGCGATGCAGAAAAAATGGCCGTGGTTGATGCAGCTTCTGCACTAAACTTAATGTTAGAAAAATCGTCTGTGATTAAACGCCCTTTGTTGGTCCGTGATGGAAAAATTATTTGCTTAGGCTTTACAGAAGCCGCCTATAAAGAATTGATATGAATACACCTACACTTGATCTAGCCATTGATTTGCTGACACGTCGATCCAATACACCCGAGGATGCTGGCTGCCAGGAATTAATGATTTCACGGCTAGAACCGTTGGGGTTTAAAATTGAGCGTATGCGCTTTGACGATGTAGATAATTTTTACGCACGCCGTGGCACAGCAGGCCCACTACTAGTATTTGCCGGACATACCGATGTAGTCCCTACCGGTCCGCTGGAAAAATGGCATACACCTCCATTTGAGCCAACCATTAAAGACGGCATGCTTTACGCACGCGGGGCGGCCGATATGAAAACTTCATTAGCCGCTTTTATTACTAGCATTGAGGAGTTTGTTGCAGAACACCCGAACCATTTAGGATCTATTGGCTTGCTCATCACTTCAGATGAGGAAGCGGCAGCGATTAATGGCACAGTTAAAGTGGTCGAGGTACTCAAGGCACGTGGCGAGTTGATTGATTACTGTATCGTAGGCGAACCCACTTCAAACAAAGTGGTGGGTGACATGATTAAAAATGGACGTCGTGGCTCACTGTCAGGCAAACTCGTAATCAAAGGTGTGCAGGGTCATATTGCATATCCACATTTGGTTAAAAATCCTATCCATATGGTGGCCCCCGCAATTAAAGAAATGGTGGATACGGTGTGGGATAACGGCAATGAATATTTTCCGCCGACATCATGGCAAATCTCCAACATGAATGGCGGCACTGGCGCTACCAATGTGGTGCCTGGCGAAGTGGAAATTTTATTCAACTTTAGATTTAGCACTGCCAGCACCGAGCAAAATCTAAAACAACGCGTACATGCCATTTTGGATAAGCACGATTTGAGTTATGACCTAGACTGGGAATACTCACCGCCCTACATCACGCCTCGTGGAAATTTGGTGGAAGCGATTTCATCAGCGATTGAAACTTGCTATGGTGTAACGCCAGAGCTATCCACCACAGGAGGCACTTCCGATGGACGCTTTATTGCTGACATCTGTAAGCAGGTCATTGAATTTGGTCCGCTGAACGCAACGATCCATAAATTGAATGAATGTGTAGGTGTGGCCGATATTGAGCCACTAAAAGAAACCTACAAAATGACCCTAACAAAATTACTGACTTATCCTTAAATAATCATGACTACACCTAACAACATCCATACCGCTGCAAGCACCGAGCTATTGACCATTCGTGATTGGCTACGCTATGCAGTAAGTCAATTTGAAGCCTCTGACATCTTTTATGGTCACGGCACCGACAATGCCTACGATGAGGCGGTATGGCTTGTGATGAGTGCACTTCATTTACCGATGGATACCCTGAATAACTTTTTTGACGCGCGCATTACCAATGTAGAACGTAGCAAACTATCACAGCTACTTGAGCAACGCATTAGTTCACATACCCCCACCGCATATTTGGTAAAAGAAGCTTGGCTGCAGGGTCTGAAGTTCTTTGTTGATGAACGCGTGCTAGTACCTCGCTCCTTTATTGCTGAGCTTCTCAATGATGACTTAAGCCCTTGGATAGAGTATCCGGAGCTAGTAGAAAGCGCTGCCGATATTTGCACCGGTAGTGGCTGTTTAGGCATTATGCTGGCCAGCGCCTTCCCAAATGCGGCGGTTGATGTGGTCGACATTTCAACTGATGCACTAGATGTTGCTAATATCAATATTGCCAACTATGGCTTAGAAGATCAAATTACCGCTATTCAATCTGATATGTTTACGGCCCTTAAGGGTAGAAAATACGATGTGATTATCAGCAATCCACCTTACGTGGATGCCCCATCCATGGCAGAATTGCCAGCCGAATATCGCAATGAACCACAAATTGCGCTTGGTAGTGGTAATGACGGGCTAGACCACACCCACACCCTGCTTCGAGAAGCTGGACATTACTTAAACGAAAACGGTATCTTGATTGTTGAAATTGGTCACAATCGCGATGCCTTACAAGCCGCATACCCAAACATTGCATTTAACTGGTTAGAAGTTTCATCAGGCAATGAATTTGTATTTTTACTCACCAAAGCACAGTTACTCTAGGCCACAATATTTTGAATACACCTAACACCATCAGCTGGCAAGAAGCTGGTAAAACCAAAACTAGCATATGGCACTCAGAAAATGACGCGCCAGTGCCAAAAAAAGTACTGGTTACTGACGATACCATTAAGGCAGATGATGCCTACAAACTATGTTGCGAAGGCACAGCCCTACTTTGGCGCGGCGACTTTCAAAATGCGAAATTATTAATGCAGGCTTTATCACGCCGCATAGATCGTCCGCGTAAAAAACCAAAGAAAACTGGCGATACTATGTTGCAGGCGTTTCATTTGCATCGCCAAGGCCAATCACAAAAAGCCCGTATTTTAGGCATGTTAGTGATTGAATTGAATGTAGGCTACAACATTAGCCTGCGTCGCGCCCCCGATGTCAAGGCTGCTTGCGAGCATGCTTACGGCAAAAGTACCCAAGGCATCGTGGTGTCATTACGCGAAATTTTAGGCTTGGTTGGCGCTTATGAGTGGAGTAAAAGCGGAGTTGATATTTCAGTCATCAACAACAAAATATTCCCTAGTTACGGCGTATTCTCACCAATCCGCGGTGAGTATCTAGACTTGGTCGATACTGCACCATTGCCTATTCCTTGTAACCTAGCCTTTGATATCGGCACGGGTACCGGTGTGTTGGCAGCGATTCTATCGAATCGAGGCATAAGTAAAGTCATTGGTACCGATAACTCCCATCGTGCGCTCGACTGTGCTTTGAAAAATATCACCAATTTAGGTTTAAAAACTGCAGTCACTTTAGAAGAAGCCAACCTTTATCCTAAAGCCGAACATGGCAAGGCGGATTTGATTGTATGCAACCCACCGTGGTTACCTGCGCATCCAAGCTCAGCATTAGAATCCGCCATCTATGACGAAAAAAGCCAAATGTTAAAAGGCTTTTTAAATGGGCTTAGTGCGCATTTAACTAAAGAAGGCGAAGGCTGGTTAATCTTATCTGACTTTGCAGAACACCTAGGCCTTAGAACGCGTGAAGAGCTATTAGGATGGATAGAAGCCGCCGGCCTTAAGGTTATTGATAAAGCCGACACCAAAGCCCGCCACAGCAAAACACTAGACGCTTCAGACCCACTGCATGCCGCACGCAAAGCAGAAGTTACCTCACTATGGCGCTTAGCTAAAGCTTAATTAGAGGTTTTAATAATAAAAAACCCTCACGACCTATTTGGTTGTGAGGGTTTTTTTATTAAACGCTAAAGCTGTATTGAGTTAACCGCGGCCGCGATTACGGTCACTTTTCTTTTGCATGGCTGGCGCATCCAAATCGCTAGTTTGACGCACACGTCGGTTCTCATTCTTTTTAGGTGCTGGCTTTTTAGTTGCAGGTGACGTTTTACGATAAGGCCTAGGCGCTGAACCATCAGCAGCATCACGTGGTGGTCTATCTAACGCACTAATGCGTTGCTTACGTACTTTAGGCATAAATACGGTTGTTGCTTTTAACTTTTCGCGTTGGGTAAGCTGCCTTAGAGGTGCGCTTGGTACTGGCAAGTCAGCCCACTCCAACAAGCCTACCACTTCTTTTTGTTCAAGTTTAAGCATTTGTCCACGCTTTACACGTGGAGGTAAATTAACTGGACCAAAACGCACACGCATTAAACGGCTGACAGGTAACTGAAATGCCTCAAATAAACGACGTACTTCACGGTTCCGACCTTCACGCAGTATCACTTGATACCAATGGTTTGCACCCTCACCACCCTGCGGTTTAATACTATCAAAATTGGCGGGGCCATCTTCCAGTTCAATACCTTCAGTCAACTGTGTCATCTGACCATCGGTCAGTTCACCAAAAATACGGACTGCATACTCACGCTCAACTTCATAGCGCGGATGCATAAAACGATTGGCGAGCTCACCAGACGTGGTAAATATCAACAAGCCACTGGTATTCATGTCTAAACGACCGATGGCAATCCATTTAGCATTTTTAATTTTAGGTAATTTATCAAATACACTAGCACGGCCTTCAGGATCATCTTGACTAACGATCTCGCCTTCAGGTTTGTGATAAATCAGCACTTGTGGCAACTCAGCAATAAATGGCAATTTAAGTGGGCGACTATCTAAGCGCACTAAATCATACTGAGTTACGCCCTGACCGACTGTAGCTGGCGCCCCGTTTACCGTAACACGTCCAGTTTCAATAAGCGCTTCCATATCCCGACGCGAACCTAACCCTGCCAACGCAAGTAACTTATGTAGCCTTTGCGTTGGTTCTGCTGGTGCATCAGGATCAGCCGGTAGCTTGGTAAAATCAGTTTTTGGGCGGCGTGGTGTGGCCTGTGGATCGCGCTGGGTTTTAAAGGGACGTGCCATATTGATAACTTATTGATTGCAATAGCGCATTTTACCGCAGTTAGTGCTAATCACCGCACACTATGTGGCTTTTTTGCACGCTGAGAAAAGTAAACCTAACCCTGAAGATTAAAATCTAATGAGGAATTATCTAACGCACTAAAATCTTGCATCTCTGGTAGCTCGGTCAATGAAAGTAGATTAAGGTCATCAAGAAAATGTTGGGTGGTGGCGTAAAGCGATGGCCGACCAGGAACGTCGCGCTGGCCAACAATATCAATCCAGTCCCGCTCTTGTAGTTGGCGGATCAGATTAGGGTTAATTGCCACACCACGAATTTCTTCAATATCACCACGAGTCACTGGCTGCTTGTAGGCAATAATTGCTAGCGTTTCGAGTAAGGCGCGTGAATACTTACCCTGCTTTTCTGGATTTAAACGTGCCAGAAATGGCGTAAATTGTTGGCGCGCTTGAAAGCGATAACCAGATGCCACTTGCACCAACTCTAGCGTGCGTTCGGCCCAGTCTAGCTTCAACTCATCCAGTAACATTCTTAAACTGGGGCGCTCTATGCGCTCAGGAAATAAGCGGGTTAAATCTTCCAGCGACAATGGCTGATGTGAGGTTAGTAAAGCGGCCTCTATGATATTTTTTAATTCTTGTAGATTGTTGGCTTCAGACATCAGCTATTACTTTGCACGTAAATTGGCGAAAAAGCGGCTTGCTGGGTAATGCGTAATAAGCCTTCACGCGCCAGCTCCAATATGGCTAAAAAGCACACCACTAGTTTAGGTATACCATCTTTCACCACATCAAAGAGCTCAGAAAATTCAAGCATTTTATCTGTCTTTAGTCGGCGCAATATAATACTCATATGCTCACGCACAGACAGCTCAGCCTTGCCCACTTTATGATGTTCATAGTGGCTAGCGCGCTTCAACACATTGCGCCAAGCCGCAGCCAAATCCTCTAAACTTACCTCAGGTGGCTTGACTAGACTAATCTGCTCATAATAAGCACTAGCAACACTGATATCCTCGCCCACTTTCGGCATTTCATCTAATTGCTGTGCCGCCAATTTAATGGCTTCATACTCCATTAATCGACGGACCAACTCTGCTCTAGGGTCCAACTCAGATTCAATTTCAGCTGGTTTCGGTAATAGCATGCGTGATTTAATTTCAATCATCATCGCCGACATTAATAGGTAATCGCCGGCCAGTTCAAGCTTAATCGCATGCATCTTTTCAACATACTGCATGTACTGGCGCGTAAGCTCTGCCATCGGAATATCAAGAATATCGAGGTTATGTTTGCGGATTAAATACAACAGCAAATCCAATGGGCCTTCAAAAGATTCCAAATACACTTCAAGTGCATCAGGTGGAATATACAAATCTAAAGGGAGCTCGGTAAATGCTTCACCCTTGATTTTAGCGTTGAGTGGGGTCTCAATCACAATGAATGGCCATAAGTTGCATTAATTGTAATTCAAACCCATGACCTCACGCACATCGCGCATGGTTTCACGCGCTAATTTACGCGCTTTTTCACAGCCTTCAGCCACAATATTTTTGACTAATGTGGGGTCTTCTGCATATTGAGCGGCGCGCTCTTGAATGGGTTTCAGTTCAGCCAGTACGCCTTCAATGACGGGGCCTTTACATTCAATACAGCCAATAGCAGCAGATTTACAACTGGTTTGCACCCACTCCTGCGTGGCAGGGCTAGAATAAATTTGGTGCAATTGCCAAACTGGACATTTAGCAGGATCACCCGGATCGGTGCGACGCACACGCGCAGGATCGGTAGGCATGGTCTTAATTTTCTTGGCAACTGAATCCACATCTTCACGTAACGAAATTGTGTTGTTATATGACTTCGACATTTTTTGACCATCTAGCCCCGGCATTTTAGACGCAGGGGTTAGTTTATAGTCTGGCTCCAATAATATCATTTTGCCGCCACCTTCTAGATAACCAAGCAGGCGCTCTTTATCACCGATGCTCATGCCTTGCTGCTCTTCTATCATGGCGCGCGCTGATTCTAGCGCTTCTTCATCGCCACTTTGCTGATAGGCGACACGCATTTCTTCATATAAAGAGCCACGTTTATTGCCAAGTTTTTTAATCGCAGCTTCAGCTTTTTCTTCAAAGCCTTTTTCTTTACCGTAAATATGGTTAAAGCGGCGTGCAATTTCACGGGTAAATTCTATATGTGGAATTTGGTCTTCACCTACGGGCACCTGTGTTGCTTTATAGATTAGAATATCCGCGCTTTGCAATAACGGATAGCCTAAAAAGCCGTAGGTTGAAAGATCTTTACTGGCTAATTTTTCTTGCTGATCTTTGTAGGTTGGCACACGTTCTAACCAGCTTAATGGGGTAATCATGCTAAGCAAAGTATGTAGTTCAGCATGCTCTGGGACACGTGACTGAATAAAGATGGTCGCATTTGCTGGATCAACACCGGCCGCCAGCCAATCAATCACCATTTCCCATACGCTTTCTTCAATGATTTCTGGCGTGTCGTAATGCGTGGTTAGCGCATGCCAATCAGCGACAAAGAATAAGCATTCATGCTCGTGCTGTAGCTTAATCCAGTTCTTAAGTACGCCATTGTAATGGCCTAAATGTAAATTCCCGGTTGGACGCATACCCGATAAAACGCGCTCGATTGCCATGTATTCCCTAGTCTTAAAATCTTAAATTAAATATGCCATCATTATACAAACAAGCTTAAGCAATTAAGCTAAATATTAATTGGTAAACCGCATTAATAAATGGATCTAGAATGAAATTGAGCACACCGCTAAATAGCAGTGCGATTAAAATAAAAAAGCCATAGCGCTCAATTTGTGCAAATTGGCGCGCCAAATGGATTGGCAATAAGCTAACAGCAATACGCCCGCCATCCAATGGTGGCAATGGCAACAGATTAAGCACCATCAACACAATATTGATGCTAACGCCAGCTTTAGCCATCAACGCCAATGGGTAGGCAATCGCATCGGGCGCAACTACAGCGTATTTCATCACCAAGGCCCAAAAGATGGCCATGACAAAATTTGACGCTGGGCCTGCGGCAGCTACCCATAACATATCTTTTTTCGGATTACGTAGCCGACTAAAATCTACTGGTACTGGCTTAGCCCAACCAAACAGGATACCACCCAACATAATGGTCAATGCTGGTAATAAAATGGTTCCGAATGGATCAATGTGGCGCAGAGGGTTAAGGCTAATACGACCTGCATTAAAAGCAGTCATGTCGCCAAAATACTTGGCTACATAACCATGCGCAGCTTCATGCACAGTAATGGCAAAGATCACCGGTAAGGCATAAATGACAATTTTTTGTATGATGCTTAATTCCATTTTTTATTCTCTACTTAATTTTAAATGTTTATGTCAGTTAGTCTAAGTCAAATGGCGCTAAATCGCCCTGCCCAGCACGAATGAGGCTAGGCACTTCACCAGTTAAGTCAATCACTGAAGTTGCGCCAGGCACGCAGTGGCCGACATCAATCACCAAATCGACGACATGCTCAAGTTTATCGCGTATCTGCCAGCCCTCGCCCAGCGCATCATCATCCATTAAATGCAGAGTCATGCTTAACATGGGCGCATCAATGGCGTCCAATATGGCCTGCACCACAGCATGTTGAGGCACGCGAATACCAATGGTATTTCGTTTAGGGTTTTGTAACTTGCGCGGCACCTCTCGGGTGGCTTGCAAAATAAAGGTGTAAGCCCCAGGTGTATTAGCTTTAAGCAAACGAAACTGGCTATTACTAACAATGGCATAGTTACCCAACTCGCTTAAATTGCGGCACACCAGCGTAAATAAGTGCTTATCATCTAAGCCACGAATTTGACGGATGCGCATCTGCGCATCACCACTACTACCAACCATACAGCCCAACGCGTATCCAGAATCAGTGGGATAGGCTATTACGCCGCCTGCTCGCAAAATATCTGCGGTTTGCGCAATCAGACGCGCTTGCGGATTATCTAGATGAATATTGAAATATTGTGACATGCCGATGCTTACTCTAAGTTTTCGTAACCGTTTACAACACGGCTTCTGGCCAATCGTGCCAAACTGGCACGCAGTTGCTAGGCAACGCCGGTAAGCGACCCATCTCCATAAAGCTAATGCCTTTGCCGTGATAGTCCGAGCCTAAAGAAGACTTAAGATCAAACTGATGCGCGTACTTGGCAAACTCGGCATATTGATCCACGGTATGACTACCAGTGACCACCTCAATCGCTGTGCCTCCTAAGGACCTGAACTCTTCTAAAAGTAACAACATATTAGTGCGGCCTAAATCGTAGCGGCCAGGGTGTGCAATGACGGCTACGCCACCACTGCCAGTAATCCAGCCTAAGGCATCCTCCATGCTCGCCCACTCATGCGGGAAAAAGCCAGGCTTACCCTTGACTAGATAATTCTTAAACACCGCTTTATTGTCTTTAGCCACGCCGCTATTGACCAAAAATCGAGCAAAATGCGTGCGGCTAATAATACCTTCTTGCGCATATTCGTACGCACCTTCTAGACTACCTGGAATGCCCGCTTTATCTAAACTGGCGGCCATGCCAGCAGCCCTATGGTGGCGACCAGCTCGTATCTCAGCCAAGCCAGTTTTTAATGGTGCATATTCAGGATCTATTTTTAAACCGACGATATGTAAAGTGCGTTTTTTCCAGGTCACCGAAATCTCTACACCATTAATCAACTGTACACCTAAGCGCTGCGCGGCTTCTCTGGCAACATTCAAACCAGCTGTATCGTCATGGTCAGTTAAGGCCAATACATCAACTTTGTGCGCGGCGGCGTGCTCCACCAACTCCACCGGCGTTAATAGGCCATCGGATATATTGGAGTGCGCGTGCAAATCGAAGGTTAAAGACATGAATTCAAACAAACCCTAAAACGAAAATATGAAAAATTAATATTGATAAAATAGCGCGTTAAAATTACGCCTTGCGACACTGCGTCAATCATAGCAAAATAGCGGCCTAGTCTAAAGCATTGTTATCCATTGTAATTGTCCCATTTGCGTTAGCGACTGTGTGCAGCAGTCAACTTACTTGTATGCAACATCTATTGAGATCTTTATATGAAGTTTTTCTTCGATTTATTTCCGGTAATTCTATTTTTTATCGCATTCAAATTTTTTGGCATCTATACCGCCACTGCAGTCGCCATGATTGCAACCTTAGCACAAATTATTTACGTGAAGATTCGCCACGGCGTGGTAGATAAAATGCTGCTAATTAGTGGCGGGATTATCACTGTATTTGGTGGATCTACCTTGCTCCTTAAAGACCCCACTTTTATTGAATGGAAACCTACGGTTCTTTATTGGCTATTTGCCACCAGTTTACTGGGAGCGCAATTCATTTTAAAAAAGAATCCTATGCGTAGCTTGATGGAAAAGCAGATCAGCTTACCTGAAGCTGTATGGGGTGCGGTCAACTTGGCTTGGGCAGCACTCTTTATAGCCCTAGGTTTTTTGAATCTTTACGTAGCATTTAATTACTCACTCGACACTTGGGTAAACTTTAAGCTGTTTGGAATTACCAGCATATTATTTGTCTTTATTATTCTACAAACCCTGTTATTAAATAAATATTTACCCAAAGATGATTTAGACGATAAACATGAGGACTTTAAATGATGTGGTACGCAATTATGGCGCAAGATGTGCCTGACAGTTTGCCACTTCGCTTAGCCTCAAGGCCAGCTCATTTGAGCCGCTTGCATGCCTTGCAGGAGGAGGGTCGCTTGTTATTGGCTGGCCCATTCCCAGCCATAGATAGCATAGACCCTGGCCCCGCCGGCTTTAGCGGCAGTTTAATTGTTGCTGAATTTGAAAACTTAGATGCTGCAACGGCTTGGGCTAATACTGATCCCTTTGTCACTGCCGGCGTTTACCAAAACGTAACAGTAAAACCATTCAGAAAAACGCTACCACTATGAGCCTAGCCAAGGAAATAACACGACGCTTACAAAGTTTAGCGCCCACTACATTAGAAATTATAGATGAAAGTGCAATGCATGCCGGACATGCAGGGAACGGAGGTGGGGCTCACTTTAAGCTAAAATTGACTAGCTCGCATTTTTGCAATAAATCGCAGATAATGCGACATCGACTTATTTATGAAGTATTGGCTGACCTTATTCCAAAACAGATACACGCACTTAGTATAGAGGCTCGTGCAACAGACGATCTTCACTAAATGGCCTGATCATGAATGTTGAAGCCAAAAACACTTACACTACTTACAATCAACCTTGAGGATTTTTGCATGAAATTTAGTCACACATTAATCGCCGTCGCTATTTTGGCATTAAGCCCATCTGCATTTGCCAGTGATACTTTAGCTACGGTTAACGGCAAAGTGATCAAACAATCTTTATATGACTTCATCGCTAAAGATGCGACTGCACGTGGGCAGAAAATTGATGCGCAGGTCAAAGAAGTTATCATCAACAAATTAGTTGACTCTGAATTAGTCTATCAAGAAGCACAAAAAGTGGGTTTAGATAAACAGCCTGATTACATTGCACGTGAGGAATTAGCTCGCCGTGAACTACTCACTTCTTCCTATTTACAAGACTATGTGAAGAAAAATCCAATATCTGATGCTGATACTAAGGCCGCATATGAGCAGTATAAAAAAGCTTATGGTGACAAAGAATATAGCGCTCAACATATCCTAGTAAAAACAGAAGCTGAAGCCAAGGATGTGATTGCACAGCTTGGCAAAGGTGGTAATTTTGCAAAAATTGCCAAGGAAAAATCTATTGATACTAGCAATAAAGATAAAGGTGGTGATCTAGGCTGGTTCTCTCCAGCTTCTATGGTGAAACCATTTAGCGACGCAGTATCTGACATGAAAAAAGGCGCTGTATCAAGCACGCCAGTGCAAACGCAATTTGGTTGGCATGTCATTAAATTGGTTGATACACGTGCTGCACAACCACTAGATTACGATAAAGTAAAAGACGGCTTACAAAAAAACTTACAGCAACATAACTTAGAAAAAATGATGGGTGAACTACGTAGTAAAGCGAAAGTTGAAATCACTAAATAAGTTATTTAGATTTTGATGATCAAAGGCCTGCTTAGCGGGCCTTTTGTATTTTTATGCCACCATTTTTTCACTTATGCATAAAGTGACAATATTTAGCGAGCTAAGATTGAACTAAGCGCTGATTTTAAGCCAATGCACTTAATATGATGGAAACAACTTTAGACTTTAACTGCAAGGCCAATAGCGGCCATATGAGAAAGTTCATGCATGTAATCTCCTTGTCACTTAAGTTTCATATTATTAGTTATATTTGACATGTTTTTGAATACCTAACTATCAGTAACGAAATCTAATTAGTCCTATGAAATCAAATCCGCCGCGCCATACTTTCAATCTCATGCATTGCATCCTCCTGCTCATTGGATTGATGCTTACTTATAGTGTATTCGCAGATGAGCCTGAGTATGAAGATACAACCGTCAGATTCCAAAGCACTTATATTTGGCAAAATCACCCCTCTTTTCAAGAGAAGTATAATGGGCAGAACAGCCTTAGCGCCAATCAAGAAAAAAGCTATACCGCCACCATCACCGGATTTTGGGGATTTCGTCCTTGGCAAGGCGCAGAGTTATATCTCAATCCAGAGATAACGCAAGGCACTCCTTTCTCAGGACTAAATGGGACAGGGGCTTTTACTAACGGCGAACTTACACGCACGGCTGGTACCGAACCTAAGCTTTACCGACAAAGGCTATTTCTGCGTCAGACAGTGAATCTTGGTGGTGGTGTGGAAAAGGTGGAGGCTGGTCTCAATCAGATGGCTGGTACCGTAGATAAAGATCGTTGGGTACTGACCGTTGGCAACTTCTCAAGCTTAGATGTGTTTGATGGGAATGCTTACGCTAAAGACCCCCGTGTCCAATTCATGAATGCCGGATTTATGGCACCACTTTCCTATGACTATGCAGCGGATGCGCGTGGCTTTGGTTTTGGTTTTACGAGTGAGTGGTATCAAGGTGACTGGGTATATCGCATTGGACGCATGACAGGTCCTAAAGACCCCAATATGTTACCCACGGATTTTAGAATTTTTAAATACTACGGCGACCAAGCTGAAGTTGAGCATGCACACATGCTATTTGGGCAGCCTGGCAAAGTGAGGCTGCTAGGGTGGCGAAACAGCGCTAAGCTTGCGAGTTTCCAAGATGCGCTGAACTACTACCTCATCCACAAAGATACCTCGGGCTCAGACCCACATGCTATTCTTGGGGTGCGAAGTGATAAAATTAAGTATGGCGTTGGGGTTAATGTGGAGCAAGCCATTAGTAGTGATGTAGGATTTTTTCTAAGAGCTATGCAAGCCGACGGGCACACAGAAACGCTTGCATTTACAGAAACGGATGCTTCGCTCGGCACGGGCTTCTCAATAAAAGGGGCATCTTGGCAGAGGCCAAAAGACACATTGGGGTTAGGCTATATCCGCAACACCCTTTCGGATGAACGCAGACGTTATTTAGAAGCTGGTGGCATTTCTTTCTTCCTAGGTGACGGCAACCTTAACTATCGGCCAGAGCAAGTATTTGAAGCCTATTACAGTGCGAATGTTTGGAAAGATTTGTATGTTACGGCGGATTATCAACGGATGTTAAACCCTGGCTATAACAGTGATCGAGGACCCGTTAATTTTGGCGCGCTACGCTTTCATGTTGAATTCTAGCGCCAAGCCTATGATGAGCGTAGTTTTTGCTAAACAATCTTACAGGGAATTAATGCATCTTCATCAAAGCGATATACAGCACATAAACGATGATAGCCGTCAGCAATGATCACGTTGCCGTTTGCTTGATCTCTGACCAAGAGCAGTGGTGAAATAGCGCCGCCTGTTTTTATTTTTCTAGCATCTTTCCTTACATGGGAATTACTGATCCCTAGTAAGGATAAATTAGATGCTCGGAACAAGTCTTTGGCTTTAAAATTCGATGTGGCGATAGATTTTAATTTATCTATGAAAGCTTCTACTACCTTGCTCTCATAGATTAAGCTTAAATAAGACGCTGCCGCAGGGTAGTCATGCTCCTCGGGTAGATCTAGCCACTTAATTTCTTGTTTATTTTGCTTGGCCATGGCTAACTCTCCGCATAAATTTATTATGTACTGTTGGTGCGACTAACCAATAATTACCGCGCTATTTCTTTGGCTCACTTTTGATTTTAGCCATCTTCTCACGCCACTCGTTGAGATTTTCTTCCTCAAGTTCCAACTGCAATGCCAATGCATCCTCTAAACTCAACTTATCCTTATCTAAGCGCTTTGGCAGTTTTCCGCTCATCCTTGATAGAAGGCGCTCGGCTTCTGCTGGGCTTAACAATTTTGCTTTATCTTTATACTCTTCGCTAGCTACTTTATTAGACATAATGGTTACGACTCTTCTTTATTTTAAAAATAATGTAAAGCGTCATTCTAAGAAGTAGTGCGTGAAGTATGTGTGAAATTTTTGTGACATTAGGTAGCCTTCACGCGAGAAAGAATCATCAGAGCTTTCGCTATGAGCGTCTTTTTCGTCAATCTGATGGTAATTTTAAAAGGGAATAGAATCAATGTTATTTTGCTTCTATAAAAGCATTGCTAAGATTCCCAGTTGTAGCCCTAACCCCCTGAATGGATTCAAGAGAGAATCGCTGCGTGATTAGTTTCAGTATAGAAGTTGTATCGTAGTAAGTATGGTCAACGTAATTAGTTTTAGAAAATGGGGAGATAATAATTGTCGGAATTCTCGTACCAGGACCCCATCGATCTCCTTTAGGGGGAGCGACATGGTCCCAATACCCACCATTTTCATCATAAGTCACAATGATTGCCATTTTCTGCCATTGACGACTGTTTTTCAGGCTAGTAACAAGTTCAGCGATATGCGCATCTCCCGACATGACATCTGCGTATCCTGGATGCTGATTTAAATTACCCTGCGGTTTGTAGAACACAACGGGAGGTAATGTACCTGCTTGAATATCTTTTTGTAAGTCGGTGTAATCCTTCAGATGAAGTTTCCGCTCATTTCTGCCTTCCTCTGTCGCTGGGTTAAATCGACTAAAATAATTAAATGGCTGATGGTGCGCTTGGAAGTTGGTTTTCTTAATGTTGTAGATGACGTCTCGGCTTTCTGTAGCTTCATGCCAGCCACCTGCGTACCAAGCCCAATTAACACCTTTGGCACTTAAGGTGTCTCCTATGGTCTTCGTTACCATTGAATTTTGCGGTGGTAATGGATTTTGATCAGGATCAGCTATCATTTTATCCGCGTTTTTGTGAGGGGCTATCCCACTAGGTTGATATGGTGGCTGTAGTGTATTGACCGCATAATAGTCTGGAGTTAAAGGCTTGTCAGCCATGTAAATTGGCTTGCCTAACAAAGCGCTATGAGGGGAGCTTTTATCTACTATCAACGTTACTCCACTGCTATTCACTTTACTTAATAGCGCTTCTGGCGCATTGGGGAATTTAGGTGTGCAGGCACAAACAAGCCAAAAATGATTTAGAAACGAACCCCCAAAAGCGCCCATAAAGAAGTTGTCAGTAAGTGTATATTGCCGTGCCAATTGCCACATTTTCATGGGCGCACCATCGTAATAACCCATCGCCAAACCACCTGCATCAGACCAGGCTGCAAACATGTTATTTTTACCGCCATTAATTTGCATTTGATTATTAAAGAATCGATGCACTAAATCTGGTGTAGGGGAATTCATACCAAGCTCATCTGGCAGTGCGCCTGGTGCTCCGTCAATTTTAAAGGGGGTGTTTGGTAGCTCAGATAGAAAAGATAACTTTTCGCTTGCTTTCGTGCCTTGAGCATTCCATACGGATGGAAGTGTGATTAATCTACTAAATCCATCTCGGTCTACTTGTTGATAGTTAGCTAAGTTGGTATCAGTGCCATCCGCATTTTTAAAGATGCCATTTGCACCAGGAAATAATCCATACAAATTATCAAAACTTCTATTTTCTGCATAAATAATAACGATGGTTTCAATCTGACTGAGGCGGGAATCACCTAACTTCTCAGCACTTACTAGACTACTGCAAACAAAAAGCAATAGGACTCCAACTGACAATATGCTTGTTCTGACGAGATTGTAGGGAATATGTTTTTGCATTTTTATTACGAAGTCTTTATTGATTGAATATGCATGATAATTATCTGATTATTAGCCAACTAAAAACAAGCATATACCAATATTTATTTACATCTACCCGGCAATCAATGACGAAAAAATAGGGTGCTTATGAGGCACCCTTAAAAGGAGATCAAACATTCAAACTATTGAATACTTACAAATATACCATCTTGATATGACAATAATAAGACAAATTAACATTAATTTTATTAATAAACTACGCCAAAAATATCAGCTTCTGCTGCCAACCAATCACTCATTTCATGGCCAGGTGCAAATTTTCTATGCTCTGCAATAAAATAAGCTGCTTTTGAAACAAGTTCTTGGTGATGCGCTAAATCAATTGCATATTGAACTTGGCACGGCGCCTCATGAGCTTCTTCAGCGTGATCGAATGCATCCAAAATTTTCACACTACTTAACACTGCCTTCTTAGCCATAACTGTCTCCTCTAAATTCACTTTTTATGGGTGAGCAAAGTTATAACTATCCTTGTTGCCTATGACATTAATAAGAAGGTTAAATGAAGATCAAATTATTTGGAATACATGGAAAGTTGTTAATGCTTACCTCTAATTTGAGCCATCTTTCTTCGCCAGTCTTGAAGCCTCTCTTCATCCATACGCAACTTCTCATCAGCGTCTTCTGGATTTAAATAAGAACGTGCATCTGAATGACCAACTGGCTGCCAAAGTGAATTAATAAACAAATCATTTATTTTTTTTGTTGGGTTGTATCGTAAAGGGGTGACCATCTCATGCTCTCCATTTATACAAACTAATGCAAGGTATTAACAACATTGATATATTGTGTGCTTCTAATAGATTAGAGGCTTGACCTGCATCAATGAAGATCCGATGAATTTTAGGGAAGAATACACCACCAGAGCACTTAAAAGACTTTAGGGACTAGATTTTACAAAGTTGATTGGACACTTTGGACTAGTAGCGTAAGTTGGCGTTTAATTTCAACTACCAAGACATAGATTTACCGAATGACCATTTTCTATGATAAATTCTAATAAGTTAGGTATTCAAAATACAATCATCAACTACGCAAGATTGATTTCGCCACTATTAATTTGGGTGGCTCATTGCTAGATGAAATTCATTAACATCAATTAACGGTTAAATATCCTATGCTTTTTAGGCGTTCACTTTTACACGAACTCATAACCACTGCAGCTGGCGCGCTTCTTATTCTGTTAGGCATTGTGATTGCACAGCGTGCAGGTTATCTTTTGCAACTCGCTGCAAATGGTGTTATTCCTAACGATGCAATTACAACCATGCTGGGTTTCAATATGGTTAAGTTTATGCCAATGCTGTTATCTCTCACCTTGTTTCTATCAATACTGATGACATTGTCACGATGGTATCGAGATTCGGAAATGGTTGTTTGGTTTAGTTCAGGGCTAAGTATCACTAGCTGGATAAGACCAATACTATCCTTTGCAATGCCTATCATTATATTTATATCAATTCTTAGTTTATTTGTAATGCCTTGGGCAACCAGTAAAGGTGAGGACTACAAAGCACAGCTTGAAAGTCGTGATGAACTTTCAGCCATTAGCCCCGGTACATTTAAAGAGTCATCCAATGCAGAGCGTGTATATTTTATAGAAAGTTTTGATGCGCTTGGTGAAAGCGTTAAAAATATCTTTGTCCAATCGATGCATCAACAGAAGTTAGGCATTATCGTGGCCGCAAAGGGCAGTCGTTATGTTGAGGAAAATGGGGATAAATTTTTACTGATGAAAAGTGGGACCCGCTATCAGGGGACGCGTGATACCTCTGAATTTTCCACCACATCCTTTGATCAATATGCTCTTCGAGTAGAGGCTGCTGAAGTGAAGCAAAAGCCAATACAAACCATCTCTAAATCAAGTAAGGAGTTATTCGAGAATAAGAACAACGCGAATAATGCAGAATTACAGTGGCGATTTGCCATTCCTATCTCAGCCCTGATACTGGCATTCCTTGCAATCCCGCTAAGTGCCTCAGATCCGCGCTCCGGACGCTCAATCAACTTCGTATTGGCACTTGTTATTTATATTATTTATAATAATATGCTGAGCATTATGCAGGCCTGGGTCGCGCAAGGAAAATTAAATGCGTCCATTGGCCTTTGGCCTGTGCATTTCCTTTTTTCAATGATGGCATTGTACCTATTTTATAGGCGTGCGCACCAACTACCAATGGTCCCCAAAATGCTGACATCAAGCTGGTTTACTATTTCTAAAAAAGCGTGAAAAACAGCCTAAATGAGATTTAGCTTTAATGGCTTAAATACAACCGATAACTCCCAGCATCACCAATCACTGTTAGCCTATTCAGTTCATTATCGATTCGACTTAACTGTGATTGTTTGATGGCAAGATAAATCTGACTTGTTTTTGATAAGTCATTTACTTCTTGGACAGTATTAACTTCTATTGCTTTACCATCTGTATAAAACATTGATGAAAATGGTTTATCACTCAAAAAGACTATGGGTTTAGCGTTGTGCTGCGCTTTATATAAAGCAACGACCCCTTTTGCTGATCTTGAGTCTGCTTTATGGTCTAAAGTTAAAGCCATGAGCGCCCACACAGTAGCAATAGCACTTAGACTCACCCCGCATAATAGTGCACTTTTCGCAAATGACACTTTCACTTCGCCTAAATAAAGCGCTAGCAATAATGCGAGAGACGGTAAGCCTGGCAATACGTATGTCCACAAAGTATTGCCAGACATTGTAAAAAATATACAAGGCGCTAAGCCTGTCAGTAACAAGTAAACTTTAAACTGCTTGTCTTCCGTTGTATTCTTTACGCTATTTTTATTATATTTAGTCATCCATATAGTAATTGGGAGAATCAAAGACCAAGGCAGGCTAGCCACAATAAGATACAGCCAAATGGAGCCACGTGGTCTTGCGTGCGCGGTGCCATATAAATCACCTTTCCAGCCCGAAATGGTGAAGCGCTGCCAATGCTCCCCCACAAAAAAATAGTGCAAAAAGCCAGGGGTATGCTTTTCCGCTAATAAATACCAAGGCAAGCTGATTAGAATCGCTAAAATACAACCTAAAATCCAAGGGAGTCCTTTCCAAGTTTCTTTAATTGATCCTGTTAGCAGTGCCCATAAACCAATTGGGATAAAAACCAACACCCAGCCTACCGGACCTTTGGCATACAACATGATGCTTAAGCCGATAAAGAATAGCCACTGCTCACGCTTTCTATTGGCCTCTGCACCTCGCAGACTAAGCCAGAAAGACCTTAGGGATAATGTACTGCCTATACAAAGTGCGATATCTGTCGTGACAGCGCCCGATAGCAAGAGATATAGAAAAGATGTGCTTAATATAGCTACAACATAAAATGGATTGATGAGACTTCGCTTTGCCCAGTCGTAACAAATAAATACGATGGTTAATGCTGCAAGAAATTGTGGGAAACGTACAGCAAATTCATTGACGCCAAATACCTTTATACCAAGGGCTGACATCCAAAATGATAGGGGTGGCTTACCCCAAAATGGAACTCCAACATCAAACCATGGGGTTATCCAGTCGTTCATTTCAGCCATTTTTCTGGCCATTTCACCATAGCGACCTTCAGTTGTATCCATCAATGGGTAAAGTGCTAAAGAGATAACCCTTAAGAATATGAGCCCAGTGAGTATGTAAAGTGTTGATTTCCCGAGCGCTAATTCAGCTTTGTTCCAGAATCTATAAAAGAAATTCAAACTTTATACTCCGTAGGTAGACTTACTTAGCCCAATTGTGACTGAGCATTTTTTAGATTTTTTATCTAAAATGTTATGTGTTGCATTAGTATTAATTGTTGCTATTTTACACGTAACTAGGCGTTTCAGATAAAGGTGTAAAGTGATTAAAACCAGTGATTACTTTGTGGAGATTGCATTTCGTCTCCTTCTTAAATATTGGTCATCGCATATTCCGCATAAATAGAATTAACTAGCATACGTATCAGAGAGAGCAGCGTTATATGCCAAGTTAGAAATACATGGATACTGCCACCTAATTAGCGGGTGATTTGTGCGATACTTCAGAACAGTTATCATTTAGCAGCAAAACACACTCTGGTGTCATTAATTTATTATTACCATTACCCATGCGACCCTTATCTCAACTGAACATTGCTCAACCCGCGATCATTTCAGCAATAGAGGCCGACGAATCTCTGTTTAACCGCTTGTCCGCATTGGGCTTTCGTGTTGGAAAATCCATCCGTATTATTCGGCGTGCAAACTTCAACGGACCATTACAAGTGCGTTTGGGAACAACGGATGTGATCTTACGTCACACCGATGCCGCCCGCATTCAGGTTAATCTAAATGAGCATTAAAGTCTTATGAAACGCATTGCATTACTAGGCATGCCCAATACCGGCAAATCAACTTTATTTAATCGCATTAGCGGCGCCTCAGCACGTGTAGGCAATTGGCCGGGCATCACGGTGGATTTAATGAGTGCAAAGATATTAATCGGCGGCCATATTGCCGACCTCATTGATTTGCCTGGCATCTATGACTTGCATGGGTTTTCTGAAGATGAACAAGTGGTGCGGCATTTTCTAGCAAATAATGCCATTGATTTAGTCATCATCTTGCTCAATAGTTCACAAATAGACCGCCAACTATCATTAGTGCTGCAGATTAAAAAGCTCAATATACCGGCAGTATTGGCTTTAAATATGGTGGACGAAGCCAAACAGACCGGCATTACCATTGATGCAGATAATCTAGCCACAGCCTTAGCAATGCCCGTACTACAAATTAGCGCTAAATATGGCGATGGCTTACCTAAAGCTTTGCAGGCCGCCACGACAATTATCAATCAAAACCAAACACCGACGGATCCAAAACTCATTAGCAAGAAGCTACAGGCTGACCATCAAATTGAGCAGGAGATGGACAGCTTGATTCAGCGATATGTGCAAATACCCACAACATTAACGGATAACACCACAGACAAAATTGACCGTATATTGCTTCATAAATGGTTCGGCTTGCCACTGTTCTTTGCCGCTATGTTTTTATTTTTTCAATTTATTTTCAGTGTAGGTAAGCCACTACAAGATTTGCTAGCTTGGGCATTCCGCATACTCCGTAGTGATGTTTTAAATTCACTATTTGCCTTTAGTCCCGCATGGTTTAGTGGCTTAATGTTAGATGGTGTATACAACGGCTTGGCAACGGTTGCTGCATTTGTGCCGATTATTGTGCTGTTCTTTTTGGTAATGTCCATGGTCGAAGACAGTGGCTATTTATCCCGCGCAGCTTTTCTAATGGACGCACTTATGGCCAAAATGGGGTTGGATGGGCGTGGCTTTGTAATGATGTTGATGGGCTTTGGTTGCAATGTGCCTGCGCTCATGGGCACACGTATTATGCGCTCACGCCCAATGCGTTTACTCACCATGCTGGTAATTCCATTGTCTTTATGCTCGGCGCGCCTACAGGTGTTTATTTTCATCATTGCTGCATTATTTACGGCACAACAGGCACCGATTATTTTATTCGCCTTATACGTAACGAGTTTTCTCACCATGTTTTTAACAGCACTGCTGTTTCAAGGTCAATATAAAAACAGTGAGCCCTTTTTATTAGAGTTGCCACCTTATCGCTTTCCTACACCACGCCAAATAGTGTTGCGAGGCTGGCAAGAAGTGAAGCACTTCCTAATCCGCGCCAGCAAATTTATTATCATTGGTGTAGTCTTGGTATGGGCATTGACTAACTTTCCTAGCGATGTTCCGCCAGCTAGCGTCGGCACCATTGCGGGTCAGATAGGATTGCTGTTTGCGCCTATCTTAGACCCGCTAGGCATTAATACGCAACTTGCCATAGCATTGATATTCGGCTTTGTCGCTAAAGAAATTGTGATTGGGGCGTTGGCAGTGATATATGGCTTGCAAGGCGATGCGCTAATGGCACAAATGGCTACCCAGATTGATTGGGTGCAAGCCATGAGCTTTATGCTATTTACCCTCATCTATACGCCCTGCCTTTCCACCATCGCCACCTTGAAAAGTGAATCTAAAAGCAGTGGTTTTATGTGGCTATCTATAGCATGGTCGCTTAGCTTGGCTTGGGTGGTGAGTTTTGTATTTTACCAAGGAGCCCGCGCACTAGGTTTTTAAAAGAGTGTGCGACAAAAATATGGCAGAGATACTTAGCGCGGTTAAAGAAGTTATTCTTTGCTTATAAAACCTATTGGAATAGTTTAGGCGCTTGCGAGCAACAAGCGCCTATATATATAACGAAGTCCTAAATAACTAAACTGCTGACTCACCCGTTTCGCCTGTACGAATACGGACCACTTGTTCAACTGCGCTCACAAATATTTTCCCATCACCAATTTTACCGGTATGCGCAGCTTTAATAATGGCATCCATAGCGGCTTCAACTAAGTCATCTGCGACGACTAGCTCTAGTTTGATTTTAGGTAAAAAATCCACCACATATTCAGCACCACGATACAACTCAGTGTGACCTTTTTGGCGACCAAACCCTTTAACTTCGGTCACGGTTAAGCCATTCACACCGATACTTGATAGCGACTCACGTACCTCATCTAACTTAAATGGTTTAATAATGGCTTCAATTTTTTTCATACGGTCCGAGCTCCTATTATTGGCGACGTTTATGTGACGTCTCAAAGTTATTTTAAGTGTATATCAAAATTCAGTTTGGCAGTAATCGGATGCCGCCTATCTTTACCAAAGCCTCTATGCGTAATACGCACCCCGACCGGCGACTGTCGCCGTTTATATTCATTACGATCTATCAGCATAATCACACGCTGGACAACTGCAGCAGCATATCCCATTGCCACAATATTAGCCTGACTAAGGTCATCTTCTACGTAGGCTTGAATAATACCGTCGAGCACGTCATAGGGAGGTAAACTATCCTGATCAAGCTGATTAGCCCGAAGCTCAGCCGAGGGTGGGCGCGTAATAATGCGAGACGGGATTACCTGAGACAGGCTGTTACGATAATGGGCTAGCTGATAAACCATAGTTTTTGGCACGTCTTTTAATAAAGCGAACCCCCCTGCCATATCGCCATACAGCGTACAGTATCCGACTGCCATTTCACTCTTATTACCAGTAGTCACAACGATACTACCGAATTTATTGCTGATAGCCATTAGCAACATGCCGCGTATACGTGCTTGTAGATTTTCTTCTGTAGCATCCATAGGTCGCTGATCAAACATAGGCGCCAGCGTAGCTATGTATTGTTCATATAACCCTTTAATTGCAATCTCATCATACTTAACAGCTAAAATTTCAACCATTTCACGGGCATCATTGACACTGATATCCGCAGTAAATTCTGAAGGCATCATCACTGCATGGACTTTATTTGCACCGAGTGCATCGACCGCAATGGCAAGAGTAAGTGCAGAATCAATGCCACCTGATAGACCAAGCACCACCCCAGGAAAACCATTTTTATTTATATAGTCAGCAAGGCCTAATTTAAGCGCCGCATACACAGAAGCGACTGAATTCATAGGTTGTGCGATTGCCGCAGGTACAGGTTGATTGTGCTGAAATTCTATGAGCGCTAAAGCTGATTCAAATGCTGGCAATTGTTGCGTTAACTGTCCCTGCGCACTCAGCACAAAAGAGGCGCCATCAAACACCAACTCATCTTGTCCGCCTACCATATTAGCGTAAATGATTGGCAATCCAGTTTCCGCAACACGCTGACATAATATTTCCAAACGTGTAGATTGTTTTTCCATATGGTATGGTGAGGCGTTAATGGCAATCAATATCTCAGCACCAGCCACTTTCGCCAACAAAGCAGGCTCTGCTTCCCAAACATCCGCGCAAATCAACGTACCAATTTTAATACCATGATGCTTGAACACCAACGCTTGATGGCCGGACGTAAAGTATCGCTTTTCATCAAATACACTGTGATTAGGAAGCACATGCTTATGATAGGTGGATGTGATTTCACCATGCTCCAACACGGATAAAGCGTTAAAACATCCTTCTGGTGTTTGCTGCGGGTGACCAATGATGACCGTAATCCCTTGCAACTGCTTGCATAACTGTTGCAAAGCCTGCTCACACAAGCGTAAAAAATCTTCGCGTAATAACAAATCTTCTGGCGGGTATCCGCATAGAGATAGTTCTGGTGTAATCAGTAGTGTTGCGCCCTGCGCCTTGGCCTGGCTTGCACTAGCAATGATTTTAGCCATATTGCCGGCAACATCCCCCACCATGCAATTAATTTGCGCGACTGCAATTTTCATTTAAGTGCGCTCATTGCAAATAAGCTTTAACCTAGTGACTAAACTGCAAACAGCCAAAGTGGGAAGATTAATAAGAACCACCAGCCTCTTTCAGAAGGTGGACGATTTCTGTATCACGGCCTTTAAGTGCATACACCAAAGGGGTCAGTCCGTATTGGTCTTTAGCTTTTACATCAGCCTTATTGTCGATGAGCAATTTAACGATGCTAGCATTCTTGTTATTGACCGCAATATGGAGTAATGAAGAACCTTGATAGTCCAAATTATTCACATTAGCACCCGCTACAATAAGTACGCGTGCTGAATCAAGTTTTGATTTTTTAACTGCCCAAGTTAAGGCAGTCCACTTTGAAGCATCCTTTTGTTCTAATGCTGCACCTTGCTTCACTAGTAACTCAACTACTGGTGCGTTCCCTTCTCGCGCAGCAATCATTAGCGCTGTGGTATCTAATCTATCCCGCGCCTGCATATCGGCTTGATGCTCAAGCAGAGTTTTAACTGTGGCTAAATCACCGCCCTTTGCCGCGTGCATCAGTACCGTTTTCCCATCATCGCTTCGAGAATTTACATCCACGCCATGCTTCAATAAAATATCAACTGCCGGGGCAAAGCCTGCTACAGCAGCCATACCAAAAGCACTCCAACCAGCAGCGTCACGTACTTTTGGATCAGCGCCATGACTAAGCAATACTTCTATGGTATCAATATAGTTCTTCTTGGCAGCAAACATGAGCGCTGTCCAGCCACCGTTATCTTTTGCATTCACATCAGCGCCTTTGTTTAGGAGCGCAGAGGCAACCTCAGCATTATTTTTGCGCGCTGCGTACATCAAAGCGGTAATACCGTCCGCATCTTTAACATTAGCACTAGCCCCGCTATTTAACATCGCATTAACCGCAGCCAAATCGCCTTTGCCTGCGGCTGTCAGCATGTAGCTAATTTCTTCTGTTGCTTGGGCGGAAGATACTGCCATCAATGCCACCAGGCAAAATGCAAAAATATTTTTGTATAGAGTATGCATAAGAATTAGGCTATTTTATTTTAAGATTAATTGCAGCCAACACGGCTTCACCAAGTCCTGCCGGCGAACTTGCCACTACTGCACCAGCGCGCTCTAAAGCACGCATTTTATCTTCGGCCTTACCACTACCGCCCGAAATAATAGCACCTGCATGACCCATGCGTTTACCCGCAGGCGCAGTTTGTCCAGCAATGTAAGCAGCGACAGGCTTACTTACATTACTTTTAATAAATTCGGCTGCCGCTTCCTCATCAGAACCACCAATCTCACCCACCATAATGATTGCTTCGGTTTCATCATCGGCTTCAAACATTTCTAGGCATTCAATAAAATTCAACCCCTTAATCGGATCGCCGCCGATACCAACGCAGGTACTTTGTCCTAACTTCAAGGCCGTTGTCTGATGCACAGCTTCATAAGTGAGCGTGCCAGAGCGCGATACAATGCCGACTTTACCGCGCAAATGAATGCTACCGGGCATAATGCCGATTTTACACTCGTCAGGGGTAATCACACCGGGGCAATTAGGGCCAATCAACTTCACATTATAAGAGTTGAGCACATGCTTAACATTCAGCATATCTAACACGGGGATGCCTTCGGTAATACAAATAATAAGCTCAATACCAGCATCGCAAGCCTCTAAAATAGAATCAGCAGCAAACGCAGGGGGCACATAAATCACACTCGCAGTCGCGCCAGTTTCTCGCACAGCATCACGCATAGTATTAAATACAGGTAAACCTAAGTGTATTAAGCCACCCTTACCCGGAGTAACGCCACCGACCATTTTAGTACCATAAGCCAATGCCTGTTCCGAGTGGAAGCTACCTTGCTTACCGGTAAACCCCTGGCAAAGCACTTTGGTGTTCTTATTCACTAATATACTCATACTAAAACTGCCTTCACTGCTTGCACCGCAGCATCGGTTAAGCCATCGGCCGAAATGATATTTAAACCACTGGTTTGCAACATGGTTTTACCTAGCTCCACATTGGTACCTTCTAAACGGACAATCACCGGAATTTGCATACCAACTTCCTTCACCGCGGTAATAATACCTTCGGCAATAATATCGCAGCGCATAATCCCGCCAAAAATATTTACTAAAATAGCTTTTACATTACTATCGGCTAAAATGATTTTAAACGCCTTAGTGACGGTTTCTGCTGTAGCGCCACCACCGACATCTAAAAAGTTAGCCGGCGCCCCGCCATGTAGCTTAATTAGATCCATAGTCGCCATCGCTAAACCAGCTCCGTTTACCATGCAACCTATATTGCCATTAAGCGCGATATAGTTCAGACCGGCGTGATGCGCAACCGCTTCTTTGCTGTCCTCCTGCGACCAGTCGCGCTGCTCAGCCAAAGCCTTTTGTCTGTAAAGTGCATTATCGTCCACACTCATTTTGCAATCTAGTGCGAAGAGCTTGCCATCAGTGGTGACGACTAAAGGGTTGATTTCCAACAAAGCCAAATCATTGTCTTTAAATAGCTTATAAAGACCTTTAAGAATTTTTGAAAATGCACTGATTTGATCACCGGCCAAGTCTAGTTTAAAGCCCAAGTTGCGCGCCTGGTAATCCATTAATCCAGTTAAAGGGTCACAGACTTCCTGTAATATTTTTTCTGGGCTGTTCTGGGCAATTTCTTCAATATCCATGCCGCCAGCACTAGAGGCTACGACGACCACGCGCTCCAACGTTCTATCTACTAGCATGGATAAATATAACTCACGTGCGATCGGTAGTGTTTCTTCAATCAACACCTGATTCACAGGCTGACCATCTGGTGCATTTTGATAGGTAACTAAAGTTTTACCTAGTAGCTCACTGGCCACCACTTGCGCTTCACTAGCTGATTTAACAATCTTAACACCACCCGCCTTACCGCGACCACCAGCATGCACCTGTGCTTTCACGACCCAAGCATTACTTGCAATTTCAGTGGTGACGGCTACCGTCTCCTTTGCTACTGCCACTACTTGACCTCGTGGCACCGGAATACCATATTTTTGCAATAGCGTCTTGGCTTGATATTCGTGCAAATTCATAACAATAATGCTCTATTTAAAGGTAACTATCATTTTCTCGCAATTCAGCCAAATGTGCTAGTACTGGCTTCATATTCTGAGCCTATACAGCCAAGTCGACGTGTGCCAAGTGTATAATCTATTTTTTTAATATAATCAAAAAAACTATGCGTTTAGTTATTCAAAGCCAAGCCATTAATTACACACATTTAGCCCATATTCATCAATTATGTGCAACCAGTGTGCAATTTGTGCAAACTGGGCAACACGCCTACTACTTAGCTAACCAAACGGAGATTCTGCCTGCAGTGCAGCAGTTTTGTGCGGACCAGCATATAGATTGTAGTTATGTGCAAAATAAGCAAATCCTAAATAATTTTGGTTTGTGCGTCATGGATATGGATTCGACACTTATTAGCATTGAATGTATTGATGAAATTGCCGATATGATCAATATTAAACCGCAAGTGGCTGAAATTACTGAACGCGCGATGCGTGGCGAACTCGACTTTGCGCAAAGCCTACGTCAACGTGTTTCGCTATTAAAGGGCTTACAAAAATCTGACCTGATGCGGGTATTGGATGAACGGCTGAAACTTAATCCAGGGGCTGCTGAGTTAATTGCCGCATGCAAAAGCAATAACATTACAACTTTACTGGTTTCTGGTGGCTTTACTTTTTTTGCTGAGCAAGTCAAAACGATGTTAGGTTTGGATTATGCAGTTTCCAATACGCTAGAAATTATAGATGGAAAATTGACCGGTCATATATTAGGCAACATTGTGGATGCACAAGGTAAGGCTGATGAGCTTGTTAAACTACGTGAAAAGTTAGGATTAACTGCCGCGCAAACCATTGCTATCGGCGATGGCGCGAACGATCTTAAAATGATGGCGGTTGCCGGTATCGGTATCGCTTACCATGCTAAACCTATCGTACAAACGCAGGCTACTTACGCCCTTAATTATGTGGGATTAGATGGCGTAGTGAATTTGCTCACCACTTAGCTAGCGTGTTACAAGGCAAGCAACTGTTCTAGCTCAGCCTCAGTAAATCCAGCTTTGCGCCTAGCTTCTAAATTAAATGGGCCACGTAGCTTAGGTGCTGAATATTCCACACAAAGGCGCTCAAAGGTTGGTAATGGCGGCAATCCCTGTTGATCACACAAGTAATTAAACCAAGTATTGCCAATGGCGACATGCCCCACTTCATCGCGTAAAGTAATATCCAAAATTTGGGCAGCTTGCAAATCTCCTGCCTGCGCCAGCTTTTCCCTTAGCGCTGGCAAAGCATCCAAACCTCTAGCTTCCATAGTTCGTGGCACCAAAGCCATCCGCGCCAAGATATTTAGCTTGGTTCTATCCACCATTTCCCAAAGACTATTATGCGCAGCAAAGTCGCCATAATGAAACCCGAGACGATGCAAATGTCCGTTGAGTAAATTGAAATGATGTGCTTCTTCTGCAGCCACTTGTAGCCAATTGGCATAGTAGCTTTGGGGCATATCACTGAAGCGCCAAATCGCGTCCAATGCTAAATTAATAGCATTAAACTCTATATGGGTGAGCGCATGGACTAGCGCAGCACGGCCAGCAATCGTATTCATTGCACGGCGTTTCACTAGTAATGGAGGAACTAACTCCGGCTTCTCAGGCCGTCCGGGAATAGCACGCAATTCGGTAGCTAATATGGATGCGCTTGAACGCGCAGTGTCGAGCTGCATCTGCCCACCTTGCCAAGCAAGCGCTAATGCGCTGACTGCCTCTGATTTCAGTAGCGCATCAGTTTCTGCTAAGCAGTTTAAGGCGGCCAAGCGAAGTTCAACGGAAAGTTGCTGCGGTAACATTAATGTAGGGAGATAAAATCTAATTCACCCGCCTTCATATCAGGCACCATTAAATATCGCTCATCGCGTGTTAGCGCAATATCTGCTGCAGATTGATAACCAGCCTTTATTTCAGCTACTTCTCCGGCCAGATTCACGCTAAAAACCTTGCCGTTTTTCCAGTCACTGATGTACATTTTCCCACTAGAATGATGCACTAAACCATCACCACCGCCAAAGCCTTCAGCGAGGTTTGTGAATGTATGTGTTTTCATATTAATACTGTATAAAACACCCGAAACAAAATCTACCACTGTTAACACATCCCCAGTATCATCCATCAGCAATCCATTGGGTGCTAGCAGACGTGGTTCTTGCTTGTTGTTAAGCACCAGTGACACCTTGCCTTGTGCGTTTATTTTGTAAATTGCACCACCCACACCATTTAGATCACCGCTATCGCTGACATATAAATTGCCGGCAATATCCGCCTCTAAATCATTTAAAAATAGTGGCAGTTCAGGAAAAGCATTGGTGTCCGCAAATACTTTCACTTTGCCCTGCATATCTATTTTTAATATCTTCGTTTTATCGGCAACATATAAATATTTACCTATAATTACTAAGCCTTTAGGGTCATCTAATCCTGATGTAAAGACGCGTGCTTTGCCATTCTCAATCACTGTAATCTGACCGTCGCCATCTTTGCCAAAGCCGTTAATCTCAGAAACATAAATCTTGCCATCTTGGCCCTGCACCACAGACTCAGGCATTTTTAATCCGCTAATTTTTTGCATATGAATGGAACCTGTTTCTTGAGCGCTAGTAGGTAATGAAATGCCTAACGTGGTAATTGCAGCAATGAACAGCACGCTGACTAATGAGGGTTTATTCATAAGAATCCTTTTAAATTGTAACTCGATAAAAATTAATCTGACTTAGATCACCTAACATCTAAAAGCTAAGTAAGCGTATCGGCCCAGATGTTTTGCGCCCAAGCCATGGCATACACGCCTTCTTGTTCGCTAGGACTCGCAGATACGCCACCACCTTCAGCAGATACCATTATTTTTTTCACGGCGTCATAACGGTAAACATTAGCGACATGAATGGCAGCCTTGTCGGTGACGTAGCTATAACAAGTATTGGCAAACACTGGCATCGCGTCAGGTGCCAAGCCAGCCATCAACTGCACGATGGCACTAGCGCAAACTTTGGCTTGATTAGTGGCCATGTGGGCAGACTTAGGTAAAGCGGCTGATACAGCGTCACCAATCACATGTACATTAGGCGCTAATTTTGACTCATAACTTAAAAAATCCACTTCACACCAACGCTTATCAATATTATTAAGCTTTGCCATTTGTGCAACTTTACCGGCACGCTGCGATGGAATGATATTAAGCACATCAGCATAAACGGAATCAAATTCTGTTTTTACGGTTTTAGCCTTTAAGTTGACATCTATTATCGTGTTATTAGGACGGTAATCAACAATTCCTGTGTATAGCTCATTGAAGACTTTGCTGAACAAGCCTTTTTTGGAAATGATCTCTGCATTGGCATCCAATACAATCACTTTAGATTTTGGCTTATTATTTTTAAGGTAGCAAGCAACCTGTGCGGCACGCTCATAAGGCCCTGGTGGGCAACGATAAGGGGCCTTGGGCACGTTCATGACAAATACACCACCATCAGGCATGGCTTCTAACTGTTTACGCAAATTAACAGTTTGCCAACCGGCTTTCCATGCATGTGGCACCTGCTGTTGCGCCTCAGTGCTTGCCAACATTGGCAAGTCATCATAAATAAAATCAATGCCAGGTGCAATCACTAAGCGGTCATAACTCAGCTCACCTCGTAACATGCTTATTTTCTTGGTGCTCACATTAATGGCGGTAACCTGATCATGTACCCATTGAATACCATGATTAGTTTTGAGTAAATCATAGCTAAAACTTAACTCATTAATGCTTTTACTACCACCCAATACGAGATTGCTTAATGGGCAGGATACAAACTGCTGACTGGCCTCCACCACCACGACTTCTATAGAGCCCATACTCCACATGCGCAAATACTTCGCGACGCTAGCCCCAGCATAACCGCCGCCGATAACTACTACGCGACCCATGGGAGGCTTGGTTGCGCGTGCAAAAGCTGGCATGCTTAATGAGCCTAGACCTAAGCCTGACAACTTAACAAAGTCGCGACGATTAATGGCCATGATCTTTTAATAATGGCTGTGGTTGCAAAACTGTGGCTTGATGCGCGGGAAGTCGTGAAAAATATTCCGCCAAATCTTCAATTTCAAGGCTTGTTAATCCTTTGGCGTGATGATGCATCACTGTCGCGGGGCGCTGGCCCAACTTAAATGCCTGCATTTTGTCAATAAAATCAGTTTTATCGATAGCAGCCAGTGTGTTGATATGACTTAAATCATTTTGCGTGGCTGTAGCATGATTGTTTATGCCACTACCAACACTATTACCATCAGTGCCGTGACAGGCAGCACATGATGCAGCTAAGGTCCGCACATGCAAAAGCATGGACGCGGATTTGAATGTGCTAGCCTGTGTATTACTTTCTTCTGCACAAACAATTATCGGGCTACACAGCCCGATAATTATGGTCAAAAAATAAGCAAAGCTTTTCAATGCCCTATCTTGCTTAAGGATATATTAAAAACACTTTTGCTCTAAACAACCTTCGTCTTTAACACCCATTTTAACTAAGAAATCGACCATTTTAGTGTTGTCCATATCACGCAATAAACGTAACACAGAAACATCGCCTTTAGCTCTAATATTGATGTTAGCGCCTTTATCAGCTAAGTACTGGGTCATTTTTTCGTCACCATCATAAGCAGCATGATAAAAAGCAGTCCATTGCGTCATAGGATGTTGGTAGTCTAATTTAGCACCATGTTCAACAAAGTATTTCACCAATGGAAGTTGGCCCTTAGCTGCAGCCATTAGTAGTGGCGGCCAAGCAAAATAGCCTACGTTCACATCCACACCACTTTCTACATATTTTTTGACTAACTTCATATCACCTTTACCGATTGCATCGGTAAATTCAACTGACTCATCGTCGGTCAGCGCTCTAGCTGCCATTGCGTTAAATGAGAAACCCAAAACCATTACCGCTAACAATACTTTTAATAATTTCATACTATTTTTCTCCAGCCTTATGTATTAAATTTAATTTCTCTATTTTTATAAAAGTGCTTACGCAATATAAGCTCTTGCATTGCGGAACATCCGCATCCAAGCACTATCTTCAGCGTTACCACAAGCTTGCCAAGTGTTTTGTACATTACGGATTACCCGTTCTGGATGTGGCATCATAATACTAAAACGCCCATCTGTGCTGGTTAATCCAGTAACACCCTGCGGCGACCCATTAGGATTGTATGGGTAACTGGTGGTCGGCATTGAAGCGTTATCAATAAAGCGCATCGTCACCAATTTTTTAGCCAACAAGCTATTGACTGCAGAAAGTTCAGAAAATTCCGCATAACCTTCACCATGTGCAACGGCAATTGGCATTTGACTACCCGCCATGCCGTTAAAGAACAGTGACGGAGACTCTAAAACTTCCACCATTGCCAATCTAGCTTCAAACTGCTCTGATTTGTTACGTACAAAATGCGGCCAATGCGCTGCGCCTGGAATCAGCTCGCGCAAGTTGCTCATCATCTGACATCCATTACAAACACCCAATGCAAAGCTATCTGTTCGTTCAAAGAAGGCTGAAAATTCATCACGTGCTCGCGCATTAAATAAAATGGATTTTGCCCAGCCTTCACCAGCACCCAACACATCGCCGTAAGAAAATCCACCGCAAGCCACAAAGCCAGCAAATTCTTGCAATGAAACGCGACCACTAATAATGTCGCTCATATGCACATCATATGCTGCAAAGCCGGCACGATCGAAAGCTGCAGCCATTTCCACATGTCCATTGACTCCTTGCTCACGCAAGATTGCCATTTTTGGACGCACGCCAGTTGCTATATAAGGTGCGGCTACGTTGGCACTGGGCTCATATGTCAGCTGGCTAAATAAACCGCGATTGTTAATATCTAAAATACGGTCGTACTCTTGCTGAGCACAATCAGGGTTGTCACGTAGTTTTTGCATCTGATAGGTAGTTTCTGACCACATACGATGCAAATTAACCCGCGTGTCCTCAAACAACTCCAGGCCATGCTGACTGATGGTAATTTTATTGCTCGGCACTACGTCGGCAATCACGTGGGCTAAGCCATTAAATTGCGCAGCGATTTCTAACGCATGCTTGGCCTGAACCTGAATGACCGCACCTAACTCTTCGTTATAAAGTACGTCAATCACGGCGCCTGACAATGATGACAAGTCCACTTGCAAGCCACAATGTCCTGCAAAACTCATCTCAACCAAAGTTGCAAACAGACCTCCATCAGAACGGTCATGATAAGCCAACAGCTTTCCAGTTAGGTTGAGTTGCTGTATGTTGGTAAAGAAGTGCTTTAATTGCTGTGCATCATCCACATCTGGTGCGACATCACCCACCGCAGCGTATACCTGCGCAAGGCTAGAGCCACCCATGCGATTTTTACCTGCACCTAGGTCAATTAATATCAGCTTAGTGTTTGCATAATCAGGATTATCCTGTGCCGTTTTAAGTTGGGGTGTCAGCGTTTTACGCACATCAGGGCTAGCAGAAAAAGCCGTCACCACTAATGAAATAGGTGAAGTGACCGCTTTATTTTTCCCACCCTCTGTCCACAGTGTTTTCATGCTCATGGAATCTTTACCCACTGGGATACTAATGCCCAGTTGTGGGCACAACTCCATACCGACCGCTTTCACAGTGGCATATAAAGCTGCATCTTCACCTTGATGCCCAGCTGGTGCCATCCAGTTTGCGGAAAGCTTTAAGTCACTCAAGTCTTCGATTAAACAAGCAGCGATATTGGTAATCGCTTCGCCTATTGCCATTCGACCTGAAGCTGGCGCATTCACTAATGCCAGCGGTGCTTTTTCGCCAATGGCAAAAGCTTCGCCTCTGTATGTGTCGTAACCAGCAATGGTTACCGCCACATCAGCAACTGGCACCTGCCACGGACCTACCATTTGCTCACGCGCCACAAGACCGGTCACTGAGCGGTCCCCGATAGTGATCAAAAACGTTTTATCGGCCACGCCAGGTAATCTTAATACACGTGCTGCCGCCTCTTTTAAATCAATACGGCTACTATCAAAAGCTTTTAAATTAGGAACCGTGCTTGTAACATCGCGTGTCATTTTAGGTGGTTTACCCAGCAGTACAGATAAATCCATATCCACTGGCTTGTTGTCAAAATGGCTATCGGCAACGGTTAAGTGACGCTCAGCTGTGGCATAACCCACCACTGCGAATGGGCAACGCTCGCGTTCACATATCGCTCGAAAACGCGGCAAGTCAGTTGGTAACACAGCCATCACATAACGCTCTTGCGCCTCGTTACTCCACAACTCACGTGGCGACATGCCTGGCTCTTCATTATGTACATCTCGCAATTGAAATGCGGCGCCTACACCAGCATCATTCACCAATTCTGGGAAGGCATTAGAAATTCCGCCTGCACCAACATCATGAATACTTAAGATTGGATTATGGTCGCCTAACTGCCAGCAACGATCGATGACCTCCTGTGCACGGCGCTCTAGCTCCGGATTGCCACGCTGTACCGAATCAAAATCCAGATTCTCGATATTGCTACCTGTATCCATACTTGAAGCCGCGCTGCCGCCGAGACCGATTAGCATGGCGGGTCCGCCTAGTTGTATTAAAGCGGCTCCTGCTGGGATTGGATTCTTTTTAGAATGCTGGGCTGAGATATTACCGATACCTCCAGCCAACATAATCGGCTTATGGTAACCACGCACTTCATCATTGATTTCCAGCTCAAAAGTACGGAAATAGCCAGCAATATTGGGGCGTCCAAATTCATTGTTATAAGCAGCGCCACCTAATGGGCCGTCAAGCATAATTTGTAACGGCGAAGCGATACGTCCAGGTTTGCCATAGGCAGTCGATTCCCATGGCTGACCAAACTCTGGAATATTCAGATTAGATACTGAAAATCCAGTTAGACCAGCCTTAGGTTTAGAGCCACTCCCGGTTGCACCTTCATCACGTATTTCACCTCCTGCACCTGTGGCTGCACCAGCAAATGGTGAAATTGCGGTTGGATGGTTATGCGTTTCCACTTTCATGATGTAGTGCATTTCCTCTTCTACATGATGGTAAGCGTTGCCATCCTGTGGGTAAAATCGCTTGGTTGCCACACCAGCTTGCCCAGCCACAATTGAAGAGTTATCCGAATAGGCTACTACTGTACTGCCAGGATTGAGCTTGTGCGTATTGCGAATCATGGCGAATAAAGACATATCCTGCACTTGACCATCAATGACCCAATCTGCATTGAATATTTTATGTCGACAGTGCTCAGAGTTGGCCTGCGCAAACATCATCAATTCTACATCACTGGGATTGCGTCCAATTTTGCAGAAATTATCATATAAATAGTCAACTTCATCCAGAGATAAAGCGAGCCCCATATTAGCGTTAGCTTGTGACAACGCCGTCTTGCCTCCACCTAAAATATCCACTGTCGTTAATGGTGCCGGAGCGTCGCTATGGTAGAGCTTAGCGGCATCTTCCAAATCCGTAAATACGGTTTCCGTCATGCGATCTTGGATTAATGGCAATAAGTGCTCAAGCTCACCCGCGCTTAATTTTTTGCCGTTTTTAGTCTGAACGTAATAGGCAATACCACGCTCTACGCGAAGCACAGCAGGCAGACCACAATGTTGCACAATATCAGTAGCGCGCGAGGCCCATGGCGAAATCGTACCGACTCTAGGTAACACCAAAAATAGCTCACCCTGCGCGTCTTCTTTCTGCATGGAAGGGCCGTAAGTCAGAATTTGTTGTAGCGTTTTTTCCTGCGCCTTGTCTAAGCGATAGCGCTCATGTCCGGAAAACTGCGTATCCACCCAAGCAAAATGCTGAAACTCCGCATAAAGGTGCGTAATATTGGGGCAAGCAACCACTAATTTGGCTAATATTTTTTCAATACGGAATTGAGATAAAGCGGCGCTGCCACGCAGGCAAACCATGTGAGTATGGGTCTGAGATTGGATCATTAAAATTCAGCTAAATAGGTGCAATTATTAAAGCTGAATTCTAACAGATTAGGGCTTGTTTAGCCGCTTGTTGTTTGAGGCTAAACCTAGAATATATTTGCAGCAAAGCATAACGCTAGCGCCAAAAAGAATCAGCGCTTGCGACTGGGATTTAAAGCCCACTCACAAGCACTAACTTTTCAGACCTTGAGCATTACTTTTTAGAACTGACTTTGGCTTTTTTGCCTTTATAAGGGCTGACATGCCATATATTTTCTGCATATTCGCCAATGGCTCTGTCACTAGAAAACTTAGCCATATTCGCAACATTTAGAATAGCCAAGCGCGTCCACTCATCTTGGTTCTTATACAGTTTTGACACTTTTTCCTGCGCCTCAATATAACTGGCATAATCCGCTAGCAATAGATATTGATCGCCGTTATTAAGAAGATTGTCGATAATTGGCTGGTAACGATTTGGCTCATCAACTGAGAAGAACCCACTACCAATCATATCCAACACACGTTTCAGCTCTGGATTCGAATCGTAATATTCACGTGGGTTATAACCATTAGCTTTAGCTGTCGCTACTTCAGCCGTGGTTAAACCGAATATGAAGATATTTTCGTCACCTACCTCTTCTTTAATTTCAACATTAGCACCATCCAAAGTACCGATGGTTAAGGCACCATTTAATGCCATTTTCATATTGCCGGTACCTGAAGCTTCGGTACCCGCAGTTGAAATTTGTTCAGATAAATCACTGCCTGGAAATAGTATTTCTGCCGCTGAAACCTCATAGTTAGGGTAATAAACCACTTTCAACTGGTCACCAACAACTGGATCCTCATTCACAATCAAGGCAATATCGTTAATTAAGCGAATAATTTGCTTCGCCATCCAATAACCAGGGGCCGCCTTACCGCCAAAAATAATGGTGCGTGGCGTAATATGCTTCTCACCGCTACGAATGCGGTTATAAAGCGTAATGACGTGCAGCACATTGAGTAACTGGCGCTTATATTCGTGTATACGCTTAATCTGTACATCAAATAAACTTCGCGTATTGAGCTTAATGCCCGTTAGCTTCTCAATCGTCTCTGCCAAACGCACTTTGTTGGCGTGCTTCACTTGCGCAAAGGCTTTTCTAAAGTCCGCATCATCCGCTAGCGGTGTTAATTTCTTAATATGGCTAAGATCTTTTTTAAATTCCTGGCCAATCACCATCTCGATCAAACTGGTCAAAGCTGGATTGGCTTGATTAAGCCAACGTCGCGGCGTAATACCATTGGTCACATTGGTTAACTTACCTGGATAGATTCGGTCAAAATCAGCAAATAATGTGGTTTTTAGTAGCTCACTATGCAAGGCAGCAACGCCGTTCACGGTATGACTTCCCACCACCGCCAAATGCGCCATACGTACACGACGGCCATGCGTTTCATCAATAATGGATACGCGCGTTAATAAATCAGCTTCGCCTGGGAAATGATGATTTACCATATGCAGGAACTCACTATTAATCTGGTAGATAATTTCTAAATGACGAGGAAGTAGATTACCAAAAAGATCGATAGACCAAGTTTCCAATGCTTCTGGCATTAAGGTGTGATTGGTGTAAGAGAAAATCTTAAGCACCAATCCCCACGCTTGAAACCAAGGCAAATTATGATTATCCACTAGCTGATACATCATTTCAGCCACAGCAATCGCTGGATGCGTATCATTAAGCTGAATCGCAATTTTATCCGGTAGCTGATTCCAGTCTTGTAGCGTTTTAATATCGTGTATCGATAAGAATCGGCGCAATATGTCTTGTATTGAGGCCGACACAAAAAAGTACTGTTGCTTTAATCTGAGTTCACGACCTGATGCAGAAGCATCATTTGGGTAGAGTACTTTTGAAATAGTCTCCGTTTCATTGCGTTCTTCAACTGCACGTACATAGTTACCATCGTTAAAGTGACGTAAATCAAACTCGCGAGTCGCCTTAGCTGACCATAAACGTAAGTTATTCACAGTATCTGTACCATAACCTGGCACCGGCACATCGTAAGCCATGGCCACCACGTGTTCAGCATCTAACCAGTACTGGATTTCACCATCATCTTTAGGATATTTGACGACATGTCCATAAAATTTGATGACATAAGTAGCTTCTGGTCGTTGGAACTCCCATACATTGCCATAACGCAACCAGTTATCTGGATTTTCAACCTGCTGACCATTTTCTATGGTTTGCTTAAACATGCCATATTCATAGCGTATGCCGTAGCCTCCGGCAGGGATATCCATCGTCGCCATTGAATCTAAAAAACATGCGGCCAAGCGGCCTAAACCACCATTACCTAGTGCCGCATCCGGCTCCATTTCTACGGTAGTTTCTAAATCACGCCCTAAAGCGACCAACCCATCACGCAGCTCATCGTTAACGCCCAAATTTAGTGCGGCATTACTTAACATGCGCCCGATTAAAAACTCTAACGATAAATAATAAACACGCTTTGGATCATCACGAGAATAAGATTCGGCGGTTTTAATCCAACGCTCGACCACGCGATCACGCACGGCATGACTAGCGGCCGCATACCAATCTCTGGGCGTTGCCGCCTCACTGGTCTTAAATCCAGTGAAAATTAAGTGGTTTTGGAGACTTTGCTCAATCGGTGTCAGCTTTGGCATTGCACTATGTTTAGACTTGCTAGATTTTTTGAGTTTGACGTTTGGTGTAATAGGCATCGCATTGGTTTCTATATGATTGATTTCAGGTGATATTCTAGCAAAAAATATGCCACCTTACTTTGCGCCCAATCAATAACTTTAAAATTAAAATAAAAAACCCACTGAACATCTCGTCAAGTGGGCCTCTTATGCGCATATCACATGCTTAGCTAATTAAACTATTCATCCGTTTTACAAAGCTTGCAGGATCATTCAACACCCCACCTTCTGCCAGCAAAGCTTGGTCAAACAACACCAAGCTAAGATCGCTAAATACCCCCTCTGAAGTTTCAGCTTCAAGACGTTTTACCAATTTATGCGTAGGATTAATTTCTAAGATCGGCTTGGTCTCCGGCGCATTTTGACCCGCGGCTTTAAGCATACGCGCCAAATTACCTGACAAATCCTCAGCATCACTGATTAAACATGCCGGTGAGTCGGTTAATCTATGCGTGACCCGCACATCTTTCACTTGGTCGCCTAGCGTTTTCTTAATCCTTTCAAGCAAGCTTTTAGCTTCATCTTCAATTTTCTTATGGATTTCTTTTTCTGTATCGGATTCCAGCTTACCAAGATCCAAATCACCTTTTGCAATCGACTGCAGCTTTTTTCCTTCAAAATCGGTCAAGCTACCTAACAGCCATTCGTCAACGCGATCAGACATTAGTAAGACTTCAATGCCTTTTTTGCGGAAAATTTCTAGATGCGGACTATGTTGGGCAGCAGCAAAGCTATCGGCAGTAATATAATAAATGACCTCCTGTTCCGGCTGCATACGAGCAATATAGTCTTTAAGTGACACTACTTGTGCATCAGTATCGGCGTGAGTAGAGGCAAAGCGCAACAAAGCAGCAATTTTATCTTTGTTCGCAAAGTCTTCACCTACCCCTTCTTTTAACACGCGGCCAAATTCTTTATAAAACGTAGCGTAATCTTCCGTTTTATTTTCAGCTAAATCTTCAAGTAAGCTTAATATTTTTTTGGTAGAGCCTGCTTTAATCGCATCCACATCTCGGCTGGACTGCAAAATCTCGCGTGAGACATTTAACGGCAGGTCTGCACTATCAATCACCCCGCGGACAAAGCGCAAATATTGTGGCATCAGCTTTTCTGCATCTTCCATTATAAATACGCGTTTTACATAAAGCTTAATGCCATGGCGGCGTTCGCGGTCATAGAGATCAAATGGTGCCTTAGTTGGAATATACAGCAATGAAATATATTCTTGATTACCTTCAACTCGACTATGGCTCCAAGCCAATGGCGCTTCAAAATCATGCGAAACGTGCTTATAAAACTCTTTATACTCATCTTCGCTAATATCATTTTTATTGCGCGCCCACAAAGCTGATGCACGATTGACGGTTTCATCATCATCCGTCGCTACTTCCGCGCCCTCTTTCCACTCGCTTTTTTTCATCACAATTGGCAAAGTAATGTGGTCTGAATATTTTCGAATAATGGTTTTTAGTTTCCAATCGCTTAAAAACTCATCCTCACCATCACGCAGATGTAAAATAATTTCCGTACCACGCGTGGCTTTGTCGGCTGCTTCTAGCGTGTAGTCTCCTTCCCCAGAAGACTCCCAACGCACAGCGTCAGTTGCGCCAGCACGGCGCGTAATTAAGGTCACCTTATCAGCAATAATAAATGATGAGTAAAAACCAACACCAAACTGGCCAATCAAATTAGCGTCTTTGGCTTGATCGCCAGTTAAAGCATTAAAAAACTCTTTGGTACCAGATTTTGCAATGGTACCAATATTAGCAATTACCTCATCACGGGTCATGCCAATCCCATTGTCACTAATACTTACAGTGCGCGCTTCTTTATCAAAAGCTACGCGAATTTTTAATTCGCTGTCATCTTCATACAAAGCGCCATCAGCTAAGGCTTCAAAACGCAGTTTGTCTGCAGCATCTGAGGCATTAGAAATCAATTCACGTAGCACAATCTCTTTATTGCTATACAGCGAATGGATCATTAGTTGAAGCAACTGTTTGACCTCGGCCTGAAAAGCCATCTTTTCTGGAGCTGCACTATTATTAGTGGTTTGTTTTGCCATGTTAAATTCCTGAATGAGTTGATTAATACTTAACCTTAATTAGGCTTTGTCATCAAACTTTCAAGTAGTCACTGCATAATAGAAACAATAATATTGTTTCAATAAAAGTTATAATCGCAAAAAAATGAAAAGCAATTGCTAAAAATTATGGAAATCATGACCCAATCAGACCCAAAAATACCCGCTGACAAATCTTTACTAGCCGCTATAGACTTAGGTTCCAACAGCTTTAGGTTGGAAATTGGTCGTTTAGATAGCGGCCACATTCAACGCGTAGAATATTTAAAAGAACCGGTACGCCAAGGTGGCGATTTAGATGAGGATCGCAACCTCACTGCGGAATCTATGGAGCGAGGTATCCGTTGCTTAGCTAGATTTGGTGAACGTCTACAGGATTTTGAGCCGTCGCATGTTCGGGCAGTAGCTACACAGACGCTACGTGAAGCCAATAACCGCGATGTATTTCTTAAATTAGCAAAAAAAGCCTTAGGCTTTGATGTAGAAGTGATTTCTGGTGTTGAGGAAGCGCGTTTAATTTATCAAGGTGTTAGTCGTTTTTTACCACAATCAGATGAGCGACGCTTAGTGCTTGATATTGGCGGACGCTCTACTGAATTTATATTGGGCCAAGGCTTTAAAGCGCAGCAAACCGCATCCTTACATGTAGGCTCTGTCGCATGGTCGCTCAAACATTTTGGCTCCGGCGAATTAACCGAAAATGCCTTTATGCGCGCAGAAATCGCCGCTGAATCTATTTTCGATACGCTCGGGGTTAACTTTAATCATAAGCGCTGGGATGTGGCTTATGGCGCATCGGGTACCGTAGGCGCCATTGCTGATGTATTAGTACAGTATGGCCGACCTGAGGATACCATTACCAGAGAAGGTCTATATTGGCTACGAGAAGAATTACTGCGCAGCAACCATGTAGATAAGATTAAATTACTAGGTCTAAAAGAAGAGCGAAAACCTGTGATTGCCGGTGGCCTGTCCATTATGCTTGGCATCTTTGATTTCTTAAATATTGAAACCTTAAATGTAGCCAAAGGCGCGCTTAGGCATGGCCTGCTATATGACATGCTTGCGCGCGATGATGCCATGCTGGACTTAAGAAACGCATCAGTACAAAGATTAGCCAGTAAATTCGATGTAGATATAGCCCACGCGAAAATAGTTGCAGAAGTCGCCGAGAAGTTATTTGAAAAAATTGGCGCCGATATACAATTTTCCCCGGGTGAACAACAAGCCCATGCGCGTAAATTACGCTGGGCTGGCTTACTTCACGAGATTGGCTGCGCAGTCTCACCGATAGATGCACACCTGCATGGTGCCTACATTCTTGAGCATACTGACCCTCCAGGGTTTGCTCAAAGCGAACTACGCTGCCTAAGCTTATTAATACTAGGCCACAGAGCTAAATTAAAAAAACTTGATGCCGATTTTTCAAACCGTATTTTTGTCATGCAACTTTGTTGCCTGCGACTTGCGGTGATTTTATGTCACGCACGCCAAATGCCTAATTTACGTGGCATACAACTCCATCTATTCGACAATAAAATTGTACTAGGCCTACCAAGAACTTGGCCTGAGAAGTACCCACAGTCTTATTATTTGTTGGATGAAGAAACTGCCTCATGGCAGAAAACAAACTGGATATTTGAACTGAATACCATCTAATCGCTATTGAGGCTTACTTGTAAATTTTTATTGCAATTCAAATTAAACGGTATAAACTGTTTATATAGTTTATTAAGGAGATTGTCATGACAAAAAGAAAACCAGCAAGACCTACAGTATTAAAACCTGCAGTGCCAAAAACAACCCCTGCGCAAGCAAGTAAACCAGTTTTAGCGCCAACTATTGCAGTAAAGCCTGCCGTCAGTAAAGCTGTAATAGCAAAGCCAGCAGCCTCTAAAGCTGTTGCGAGCGTTACAAAAACTGCTGTTAAAAAAGTAGTGGCTCCTAAACCAGTTAAAATTGTAAAAGCACCCAAAGTAAAAATGGAGCGTGACAGCTTCACTATGCCTAAAGCTGAATATGCACAATTCCATGTGTTAAAAGAGCGCTTACAGAAACTAGGTAGCCCAGTGAAAAAAAGTGAGTTATTACGTGCAGGGATTATGCAACTGAGTGCTATGACTGATGCCGCTTTATCCGCTGTAATGAGCAAAGTACCGACCATTAAAACTGGCCGCCCGAAAAAATAAATGCAGAAGTGTAGGCGCGGCTTAGCTTTTCAATAAGTTTAGTCGCGCGGGTTGCGTACGGCGTATAGGTACGTCTGAGATTGTCCAAGCATCAAACGCTGACGTAGCCACCATACGGCGCCTTTCTTAACCACAGAGGCGCCTTCATTCATTCCAAGCAACTTAGCAATGACCCGCCCAAGGTTTGGCTGATGGCCAATAAGTAATAGCGTTTTACTACTATCGTCATTAGCTACGTTCTTTACAATCATCTGCGCAGTGCTATCTACAGACAAAAAGTTCACAATCTGTACTGGATACTTCTTTCCTTCATACTGAGCATCAACTTCATCCAACTGCTGCAAAGCAGCTAAAGTTTCCAAGCAGCGCCGCGCAGGGCTACACAAAATCTCTGTATTGTCAGGCAAATGTTTATGTAACCACTTGGCCATCCTGTCAGCATCTTTGAGACCACTCTTACTTAATGCCCGATCGGCATCTTTACCCGTCACACTATCTACTTCAGCGTCCGCATGACGCCATAAAATTAAATTAGCCATTGTTAACCGGTATCTAAATCAAAGACTAATCTGCATATTTTTTAAGCAGCTGCTGTTGCGCACTAAAGCTTAAATCTGCTCCGTTAGCTCTTCCACTGGGGACTGGAATTCTGGCATAAACGCCATCTGATCCGAGCAACCAAGAATCCTTATTGTCATCCAAACTCATTTGGCAGCATTCAAGTAAAATACGCGCACGGTCATTGATGTTATCAATTGGCCATGCAATTTCAACCCGGCGCATCATATTGCGATTCATCCAATCAGCACTTGCCAGCCACATATTCTCTTCAGTATCAATTTTAAAATAGAATACGCGAGAATGCTCTAAGAGCCGGCCAATAATGGAACGTACACGGATACGGCCATCTAGTCCTGGCGCATCAACTGGCAAAATGCAGGCGCCGCGAATAATTAAATCCACTTCGACTCCAGCGCGCCCAGCTTTTACCAAGGCCTTCACCAAGGCTTCATCGGTGAGCGCATTCATTTTCAAAATAATACTTGCTGGCTTACCTGCAATAGCCGCCAACTCAGCCGCTCTAATCTTGGCCAACATCTGCCGATGTAAATAAAATGGTGCTACCAAAAGTTTCTGCATACGGGGCAATTTAACCTGACTAGCAATATGCCTAAATAGATGCTCCATATCACGTGTAATTTGCACATCTGCCGTGAGCATACTGACATCAGTATACAAACGCGTAGTTCGCGGATTGTAATTGCCTGTAGATAAATGACCATAATACTTGAGTCCAGCCTCTTCACGACGCATCACTAATAGCATCTTGGCATGCGTTTTTAAGCCGACAATCCCATACACCACTTGCGCACCTACAGATTCAAGCGCTTCAGCCCAGTTGATATTAGCCTCTTCGTCAAACCTAGCTTTAAGTTCGACCACCGCCATGACTTCCTTACCTTGACGCACGGCCTCTTGTAACAACTTTAGCATGCGCGTATCAGAACCTGCACGATAGATGGTTTGCTGTATCGATAACACATCTGGATCATTCACAGCTTCGCGTAAAAAGTCGATTACTGATTCAAAGCTTTCATAAGGCTGATGAATCAAAACATTTCTCTGCTTCAACTGGCTAAAGAAAGATTGATTGGATAACAACTGATGGCTAATTTGCGGCTCAAATGGCTTAAATTTAAGCTGACTACCTTCAGCCAAATCAGCCAACTGCATTAAACGTGCTAAATTCACTGGCCCATGCACGCGATATAAGGACTGCTTAGGTAAATTGAATTGCTGCAATAACATCTTAGCAAGCTTGTCATCACAACCATGTGACACTTCCAAACGCACTGCATCTCCAAAATTTCTATGCACCAAGCCTTTACGCAAAGCGGTGCGCAGATTCTTCACATCATCTTCATCGACGGACAAATCCGAGTGCCGGGTAACCCGAAACTGTGAGAAATTAAGCACTTCACGCCCATCAAATAGACTAGATAAGTGAGCGCGAATCACGCTAGAAAGTGAAACAAATTTTTGCTGTTTATCACTTAAGTTCTTTGGTAACTTAATCAGACGTGATAACACGCGCGGCACTCTGACAATAGCAATATTATTGCTACGTCCAAAAGCATCACTCCCAGCCAGAGAAACAATAAAATTCAGTGATTTATTCGCTACCTGCGGAAAAGGGTGCGATGGATCTAGTGCAACCGGAATCAATAAAGGCCGCACTTCCGACTCAAAATACTTTGCCACCCAACCGCGTTGCTGCAACGTACGCTCGCCATGTGAGACTAAATGTACACCCTGCTCTGCTAAAGCCGGCATCAGTTCATTATTGAAAATGTCATATTGCTTATCGACTAGTGCGCGTGCTACGTTAGAAATCGACTCATAACTTTGCACGGTAATATCGCCGTCCTGATCATCTTCGCGCATAGCATCTACATGCGGTGCGGCACGCACCTCAAAATACTCATCTAAATTGGAGGATACGATGCATAAAAACCGCAGACGCTCAAGCAATGGGTATTCTGGATTTTGCGCTAACCCTAACACGCGTTCGTTAAACGCTAAAATACTTGTGTCACGATTAATCAGTTTTAATGGCGGGTAAGATTTGCGCATAGTTTCTTAATTTTTTATGTAAAAGCAATTTTAAGCATCTATTGTTACAAATTCATGACTATTTAATGAAAAATACAGGCCGTTACAATAAGCGTGTGGCCTTCACAGCCAATCATTGGGTGGCCACACCCTAATGTTAGATAGGCTTTTAAGCTAGTGCTTGCTAAGCGTTGACTAGCTGTTGCAACAGCCAACCGGCGGCAATAAATCCAAATGGTGCCGTCACTGTCACACTAGACCCATATCCAGCACAGTTTAAACCTGTAATGGCACTACTCTCTAAGGCACATAATCCTTCTGGCTTTATCGCTTCTTCATCGGAATAAACGCAGTGGACACCCAACTTGGGTATTTTGTGTTTTTCAGGTTCAGCTTTGGCAAAGGCGTAATCGCGGCGCAGCGTATTACGTACCTTAGCCAACAATTTATCATGGCTGACTTGCGCCAGATCAGCTTGTTTGATACGGCTGCCATCAAGCCGGCCACCAGCGGCGCCCGTCATCACTAGCGGTAAATGATGGGTTTTGCAAAAGTGCGCAATGGCTGCTTTGGCATTGGCATCGTCTATGCAATCGATGACTCCATCGAACTTTGTCATTAATAGCGAATTGATATTTTCAATACTTACAAACTCTTCAATCTCGACTACCTGTGCCGATGGGTTAATCAGTCGAATGCGCTCAGCCATCGCCGTCACTTTAGCTTTACCAAAACTACCCTCTAGCGCATGTAATTGCCGATTCACATTAGATTCAGCAATATTATCCAAGTCAATTAAGGTGATAGTGCCAACAGCATTACGCGCAACCGCTTCTGCTGCCCAACTACCAACCCCGCCAATGCCAATAATGCAGATATGTGCGGCTTGCAGCCTAGCTAAGCCCGTTGCGCCATATAACCGAGCCACACCGCCAAAACGCCGCGCACTATCCATCGCTTCCAAATCATCTGTTAATGCAGCAGTCTGACTGATACTTGTCATAATTCTAAAATCACAAAAGCCGTGGCTAAATTTTTCTCATCACTAATACTAATGTGGGTATGTTGTATGTTTTTTTCTTGCATAAATGCCAGCAAGTCAGGGGCAAGCACCAATATGGGTTTACCTAAATCGTCGTGGGAAATGGCAATATTCTGAAATGTGGCGGGCGCACGCAGACCGGTACCCAATGCTTTAGAAAAGGCTTCTTTAGCCGCAAACCGCTTGGCCAAAAAACGTGCTTTAATCTGTGAGTTTTGATAGCCTTCTAATTCACTTGTCGCCAAGACACGTTCGGCAAAACTATCTCCGAACGCATTAATCGAAGCCGCAATACGTGAGACTTCAACAATATCGGTACCGATGCCAAAAATCATATTGCACACTGATGTGTCGAGCGAATCATGACTACTTGAAAGAAAATTCTTTCACTAACGCCTTCATTTCTCGCACCGCATTATCCCAACCTACAAATAAAGCATGCGCGACGATGGCGTGGCCAATATTGAGTTCTTCTAAGCCTTCTATCGCAGCGATTTCATGCACATTATGATAGTGCAATCCGTGGCCTGCATTCACTACCAATCCTAGTCCACGCGCGTAACTAACGGCCTGCTTAATCCGAAGTAATTCTAGGGCTTTAGTCTCCGCAGTCTCTGCGTCGGCAAACGTGCCAGTATGAAGCTCAATCACAGGTGCGCCACACTTTTTCGCGGCATCTATTTGCGCATGGTCAGGCCCTATAAATAAGGACACACGGATGCCGGCACTGCTGAGTTTTTTAACGGCCTGTTCTACTTTTCCAAAATTAGCAAGCACATCTAACCCACCTTCCGTGGTGCGTTCCTCGCGCCGTTCCGGCACTAAGCAAACATCTTGTGGGGCTACTTTTAAGGCTATAGCAACCATTTCATCTGTAACAGCACATTCAAGATTCATACGTGTTTGTAATAATCCACGTAAAGCGTGCACATCTGCATCCTGCATATGCCTACGATCTTCGCGAAGATGCAGGGTAATACTATCGGCACCAGATTGTTCAGCCCTTAATGCAGCTTGCACTACGCTAGGATATTGAGTACCACGTGCTTGACGTATGGTCGCAACGTGATCGATATTAACGCCTAATTTGATCATATTTTTGCTAGTTTTCTATACTAAGTTATCTATACTATGTTTGTGTGGTGGCTAGTTTATAGCCCTTGCAAATCTATTAAAAGTTGCCTAGTGTGCAAAGGTTTATCCCCTAAATAATGCGCCAATAAATAGCGCATTAACTGCTTACTTTGTTGCTGCGTTTGCGTCTGACTATAATCATCATTCGCCATCGCCATCAGAGTGCCACCGGACAATTGTACGCCATTTTGAGTATGTTTTAATGCTGCATTTAACCTGATTGCCCCATGCTCGGCCTCATAGCGATAGATGTAGGTAGTATCAATCGCTGCATTATCAGTGTCTACTCCTAGTGGAATGGCATAACCTAATTCCTGCAACAACTTCAATTCAAATCGGCGTAAAGTGCTTGCTAAATCTTCACCGCTAGCGAGAATTTTTAAAGTGGCACTGTAGTACTCAAAAAGGGCTTCGTGCGGATCTTCGCGCGGCAATAAGCGTAATAACAATTCATTTAGGTAAAATCCACACATCAGCGCTTCGCCCTTAAGAAGCAGTAATCCACCGCCCCAATCTAGACTATGTAACGTTTTGAGTTCTAGCTTACCGGACCAAGTAGCGACCAATGGCTGAAAGGCTTGCAACATTCCTCGCATAGCAGACCGTGGACGTCGCGCACCTTTGGCAGTGGCGGCTACACGCCCAAAACCGTGGGCAAATAACTCTACGACTAGGCTGGTTTCTTTAAACGGAAAAGTATGAAGCACATACACCGCTTGGTTGTCTTGACGATTTAAACTAACTACTGCCATAAAAGCTTAGTGGCAATTAAACCAAGGGCATGAATGTCAATGATTAGTAACCTAAAGATTTCAAAGCACGTTCATCATCGGCCCAGCCACCCTTAACCTTAACCCAAGTTTCTAGATAAACCTTGCCGTCAAAAAGTTTCTCCATATCTTGACGCGCTTCAGTTGAGATTTGCTTGAGCTTTTCTCCGCCTTTGCCGATTAGCATCGGCTTTTGACTGTCTTTATCTACAATAATTGCGCAAAAAATACGGCGTAGCTTGCCCACCACTTCAAATTTCTCAATCTCTACGGTCACTGAATAAGGGATTTCATCACCTAATAATCTAAATATTTTCTCACGCACTAGCTCAGCGGCTAAAAATCGTTCGTTCTTATCCGTCAGCTCATCCTCAGAATAGATGGCGGCTTGCTCAGGCAAGTACTTGCGAATAGTCGCTAACAGCTCATCTAAATGCAGGCTCTTTTTGGCGCTGACCGGCACGATGTCTGAGAATGGGAACTCCAAATCAAAGTCTTGAATTAAAGGTAATAGATTCCCTTTATCCCCCATCAAATCTGATTTATTCACCACCAAAATAGTCGGTGTTTTTTCTGAAAGTAAGGCCAATACCTTGCGATCCGCATCACCCAGCTTCATAGGCTCAATCACAAATAACACGACATCCACTTCAGCTAAAACCTGTGTCACGGTTTTATTTAAACCCTTATTGAGCGCATTTAAATGTTTTTGTTGAAAACCAGGGGTATCCACAAACAAAAATTGGGTATCGTCAGTGGTATGAATGCCAAGCAATCGATGTCGCGTAGTTTGTGCTTTGCGTGAAGTAATGGCTAACTTCATACCCAAAATATGGTTGAGTAACGTTGATTTACCTACGTTAGGACGACCGACAATTGCCACCGTGCCACATTTAAATGCGCTCAGCTCTTTATCTAAATCTGTCATTTTTTAATCTTCTCCAAAGCAATTTTTTCTAATGCGATTAACGCATAGTTTGCAGCCTGCTGTTCTGCAATGCGGCGACTGGTGCCTTCACCAGTCGTACGTATATTTAATTTCTCTATGTAACATTCAACCATAAAAAGTTGCGCATGGGCTTCGCCTGCTAATTGCGTAACCTTATATTCTGGGACTGCGAGCTTTTGGCCTTGTAAGTGCTCTTGCAATAATGACTTAGGATCTTTGTCGATAACATTGGGGTCTATCGTTGCCAACTTGTCAGCAAACAAAGCTATCACCATGGCTTCCGCTTCGGCATAACCACCATCTAGATAAACCGCACCAACCAAAGCTTCTAATGCATCAGCTAATATAGACGGTCGGCGCCAACCACCACTTTTAAGTTCGCCCTCGCCTAATTTAAGGGCTGCGCCAACGTCTAGTGACTGCGCTATTTCACATAGGGTAGCTTCTTTGACTAATTGTGCACGTAATCGGCTTAAATCTCCCTCAGCCAACGCTTGGAAACGCTGAAACAACTGCTGAGCAATGATAAAGTTAAGTGCGCCATCGCCTAAAAACTCAAGTCTCTCATTATTTTGCGCACTAAAACTGCGATGAGTGAGCGCCTGCGTTAGTAGACTGTGGTTGACAAAACGATAGGGTAATCGATTTGCTAATGCCTGTTGCTTCATTATAGATCGCTTGAAACGGCGCGCATATTATTCATGGCGACTTGCAGAAAAATACATCAACATCATGCGGGCAACCAGCAGGTTATCTTCTGAAACCAAGGCTATTCCAGCTTGCTTGCTTGCGCTTTCAAAGTGATGCATCGAATTCCCTTACATGTTCAGCATAGCGCGCAACCATCTTAATGAATGGCCGTGCCTATTCTTGAGAACTGATCAAAATTCATCCAGATAAAAAAGGCTTTACCAACCAAATTTCTTTCTGGCACAAAACCCCAAACACGACTATCCGAACTATTATCACGATTATCACCCATCGCTAAATATTGTCCAGCAGGCACGATAATTTCTTCATTATTAGCGAATTTAGCGCCGATGGCATTAGGCTCATAATTCCCCACAACATCATGGATTAAAATGTCGTGCTTCACAGCACCCAATTGCTCTTGATACTGCTTAGCACGGATCATATTTAAACCAGAGATGACATAATCATAATCACCAACATCATTCACTACTAACAGCTGTCCATTAATGGTTAAGTGCTTATCTTGATAGCTAATTTTATCGCCAGGCAAACCCACCACGCGCTTAATGTAGTCTATAGAAGGTTGTGGCGGATAGTGAAATACAAAGACATCACCGCGACTAGGCTGATTTATTGATGCAAATACATTATTCAAAATAGGTACGCGCAAGCCATAGGTGAATTTATTCACCAAAATATAATCGCCTGCTAACAAGGTCGGCATCATGGATCCCGAAGGGATTTTGAATGGCTCAACAATAAATGAGCGCACACAAAACACCACTAAGATGACCGGAAAAAAGCTTTTGGCATACTCAACCAGAACGGGCTCATCAGCACCTGCAGCACGCTTTTTACTTAAGACTAAAATATCGAGCAACCAGATAAAGCCAGTGGCCACCAGTATAACGATCATAAATAATGCAAACATCATTGCGTATATATCCTATTAGTTTGGTTAGGCTTTATAGAAGCCGATATTAGTCTTCAATGCGCAAAATGGCCAAAAATGCCTCTTGCGGAATCTCCACATTACCCACTTGCTTCATGCGTTTCTTGCCTTCTTTTTGCTTATCTAGCAACTTACGCTTACGTGAAACATCGCCGCCATAACACTTAGCAATCACGTTCTTACGCATCGCTTTCACGGTTTCACGCGAAATAATATTTGCACCAATGGAAGCTTGGATGGCCACATCAAACATCTGACGCGGAATCAACTCACGCATTTTTGCCGCCACTTCGCGACCGCGACGCACACTATTGGCTCTATGTACAATCATGCTCAAGGCATCTACGCGTTCGCCATTGACCATAATATCAAGCTTTACCAAATCTGCTGCGCGAAACTCTAAAAACTCATAATCCATGGAAGCATAACCACGTGACACTGATTTTAATTTATCAAAAAAATCGAGCACCACTTCATTCAGTGGCATTTCGTAGCTCAACATTACTTGCCTACCCATGTACTGCATATTCTTTTGAATACCACGCTTGTTATTGCAAAGCGTCATCACCGCGCCTACGTAATCTTGCGGCATTAACAAATTGACATTAATCACCGGTTCGCGGGTTTCCGCAATACGTGAAGTCTCAGGCAATCGTGATGGGTTTTCAATCTGCACCACTTCGCCGTCTTTAAGTAGTAATTCATAGACTACCGTAGGTGCAGTGGTAATTAGATCCATATCATACTCACGCTCCAAGCGCTCTTGTACGATTTCCATATGCAGCAAGCCTAAAAATCCACACCTAAAACCAAAGCCTAACGCTGTGGAGTTTTCCGGTTCAAACAACAAACTAGCATCGTTTAAACTTAGCTTCTCTAGTGCGGTACGCAAAGCTTCAAACTGATTAGATTCTACTGGATATAGCCCTGCAAACACTTGTGGTTTTACTTCTTTAAAACCTACCAATGGCTGTGCTGCTGGTTTATTCACCAAGGTAACAGTGTCACCAACTTTAGCACTAACCAACTCTTTAATACCTGCAATAACAAAGCCTACCTCCCCGGCTGAAAGCGCTGTTTTTTGCACAGACTTTGGTGTAAATACACCGACCTGCTCACATAAAAATTCTGCATGCGTGGCCATTAAGCGGATTTTATCTTTTGGCTTTAGCACGCCATCAATCACACGCACCAACATGACTACACCAACGTAGTTATCAAACCAAGCGTCAATCACCAACGCTTTGAGTGGACCATCTACATTACCTTTTGGCGGTGGCACCTTGGCCACCACAGCTTCTAATACATCACGCACACCCAAACCAGTTTTGGCAGAGCAGCGCACGGCATCTTTAGCATCAATGCCAATGACATCTTCAATTTCCTGCATGACGCGATCAGGATCTGCTGATGGTAAATCAATTTTATTGAGCACCGCGGTTACTTCCACACCTAAATCTAGTGCGGTATAACAGTTGGCCACACTCTGCGCTTCTACGCCTTGACTAGCATCCACTACTAACAGTGCGCCTTCGCAAGCTGAAAGTGACCGTGATACTTCATAGCTAAAATCCACGTGACCCGGTGTATCAATCAAATTAAGATGATAAATCTGGCCGTCGTCTGCCTTGTAATCCAGAGCCGCCGTTTGCGCTTTAATCGTAATGCCGCGTTCCCGCTCAATATCCATAGAGTCCAGGACTTGTGCTTCCATTTCACGGTCAGCTAAACCGCCACATAAATGAATGATACGATCGGCTAAAGTTGATTTGCCGTGATCAATGTGGGCAATAATGGAGAAGTTACGGATATTTTTCATGGTTTGGATAGACTATTTTATTGTCTGGCTAGCAACTTAAGTTTATTAAATACTTAATGCCTATCGCGCAGTTTAATAACAAGGGTGTAGCTCAAGAACGAAGATTAATAACAAAGGCGCCTTAAGCGCCTTTGTTATTGCAAATTAACTGACCGGATTTTACAGCAAATTCAAAGTATTAACATCAACTGATTGGTGCGCAACTTTTCATAGAAATTACTTTCCTGCGGGTATTTTGACTGGCACATACAGCGTACTCTCACCACGCTGCACTAGCAATGCGATGGTTTTTCCTACAGGGATGCCCAAAAGCTGTTTGTTAAATTGGTCTAAAGATTGTATTTCAGAATTATTGAGACCAAGGATTATATCCCCATGACGCACACCTGCTTGTGCTACGGCTCCTTGCGAATCAACAACCATCAAGCCATTTTTGCCGTTTAGCTTCTTTCTTTGCTGCACTGTCAGCTCTTTTAAAGTCAAGCCTATGCGGTTCATCTCCGGTTTGGCGGCGGGCTTACTATTTTGAAATGCTTCGCTTGCGTCGGCGGGCATCTCACCCACCCCTACGTTAAGCATCTTCACGCTGCCTTTACGCAGAATCTCAACTGGCACGATTCTGCCTGGCTTGGCAGACCCTACCGCGCGTGGCAAGTCTGCTGAAGCAACAATGGGTTTGTCATCAAACTTGGTAATGACATCTCCAGGCTCTAAGCCTCCTTTATCAGCAGGGCCGTTTTTCTCAACACCAGCCACTAACGCACCATTGGTATTTTTCATTGAAAACGATTCTGCCAATTCCTTACTAATCTCCTGAATGGCAATACCTAACCAACCACGAGTGATCTTTCCGCTAGATTTCAGTTGATTAGAAATCTCAAGCGCCACATCAATTGGAATCGCGAACGATAAGCCCATAGAGCCACCGCTACGGCTATAAATCTGCGAATTAATGCCCACCACTTCACCACTTAAATTAAACAGCGGTCCGCCAGAATTGCCTGGATTAATCGCAACATCGGTTTGGATAAATGGCACAAAGTTTTCTTGCGGCAAGGCGCGCCCTTTGGCGCTGACAATGCCCGCAGTCATTGTATTTTCTAGGCCAAACGGAGAGCCAATGGCGGCCACCCAAGCCCCCACTTTCAGTTTAGCCGGGTCACCAATGGTGACTTTAGGTAAGCCTGTCGCCTCTATCTTAACCAACGCCACATCAGTGCGCTTATCAACGCCTATAATTTTGGCCTTAAATTCACGCTTATCAAACAGCTTGACCACCACTTCATCAGCCTCAGAGACTACATGCGCATTGGTTAGAATGTATCCATCACTACTAATAATAAAACCTGATCCTAACGACTGCGTTTTGTATTCAGCTGGTGGCGTACCATTCTGCCCAGGTACCACGGGAATGCCAAACCGTTTAAAAAACTCCTGCATCTGTTCATCACCTGGCATACCCGGAAACTGCATCGCCCCAGCGTCTTGTCGCACACTTTGCGTCACACTAATATTAACCACTTCTCCACCATGCTTTTCAGCCAACTCGGTAAAGTCAGGCAGGCTCTGTGCATAAATATCTAAATGTAAGGCTGAAGTCAGCGCGAATACTAAAATGGCAATCCAATTTTTCATGTGTTAACCCTTATTCAGTTTCAAGTTTGTCTGCGTCCACAGTTGCTGCTTGTCGCAAGATTGTTGCTTGATATTTTAGTGCGTAGGCTTTAGCAGTGCAACTGCGACCGAGCATGAAGCGCTTAACCAAGACAAAGCTTAGCAACAAGCCAGTTGCGGCACCAATCATGACATAAAATTCATTGTTGAAATAGATATCGGTTAGCACAGCACCGATTAACATCCCTAACATCGGGAGAACATAAAGCAGGAATACTGAACTTAGCATTGCCTGTTCATTGATACCAACGACTACACTGTCGCCAACATTGGCATGAATTGCATTCTCAGCAGTAAATCCATGGCTTTTATGCCCAAGCAACTTGCCCCAGGTAGCATTTCCGCAACCGCGTTTCTGACCGCAAAGGCCACAAGCAGTACGCCTTTCAATTTCTAACGTCGCTTGATTGTCGACACAAGCAGTTACAACGGCATATTCTTCTATCATAGAGGCCTATAGGGGAGGGATTGTCTTGATTGATTATTTATTAAAGATGACCGCATTACCAATTTGAGCTGCCGTAATTTCCGGCACTTCACCAACCACGGTGACCTGATAACCATCCGTCACATTCATATAATAACTGGTATTTCCAACAACTGCTTGGGTAGCCTTAGTACTGGCTTTAGATTTTAGATTAGCTGGCTCAATAAACAAGGACACGTAAGCCATGCCATCTGAAAATACGACATGGGTAACCGGCAGCGTCTTACCATGCACCATGCGAATCATTTGATCTACTTTACGATATCCTGCAGGGAGCTCTTTGATACTCCATGCATTTGCAACACCAGTATCCGCGCTGGTGGCAACCTCATCTTCCATCACGTAATTTTTTTTGCTATCAATTTTAGGTCTAAACCAATCTAAACCTGCAACATGTATTAAGCCAATCTGATTGAAAGCAATACTCTCAATAACTTCATTATGGCTATTAAGTAACACTGATTTCAACAGTAAGCCATATTCACTATCGACCCAAAGCTTGTAGCTGTATCTTAAACCATCCTTAGATTCCAATAGATAAATCTGCGCTTGGCGGTCGGCTATGCGCTCTGATTCTCCGCTGTGCAATGCATAGTTCGCTCTGATTGAATCCAGATTGGTCGGCAATACGGCAGGGAACATATTCTGTCCATGTCGTTTTTCAATCACAACTTTTTCATTTTTTTGGTTGTAAATCACCAAGTCATTGCCCTGACTAAGTAATTGACGCGGCGTCCCGTCTAGCAACACATTGCGCGAAAATTCACCTTTGTCAGTAAACATATGGGTGATTTGCACAGACTTGGACTGTTTGCCACTTTGGCAAACGAAAATACCTTGATAACTTAAAGCGCGTGCCGCAACAGCCGCTTTTTGCAACACTTGCCACATATCATCATCACTTGCCGCCTGTGCACCCAAACTAGCAGTAATTAACATACAAACTGCAATAAAATGCTTCATGTGCATCATTTAGAGTAACTTACGGTTTGGATATAGTAGGCACTGCCTGATGGCGCAGTAGTTTGATGCGCTAATAAATATTCCGCAGGAATGGCCGATGTTACTGCTTCTCCTTGTGCATCAGCAACCAAATCACTGGTCACTTGTGTAGGTTGATGCAACGCCATCCAACCAACCACCATTACCGCCGCAACCGAGGCGGCAATTGACCAAGAGGCGGGGACTTTATGATGTGGCTTAAACGCTTCACCTGACATAGCTAGCGTAGCATTAGGCGCCAGTACGGTTGGCTCTGAATCTAATCTTTGCATTAAACTTTGTTTGAAATTAGGGCTTAGGTTGTTATCCCCACGCATCAAATCACCAATCATATGGTATTGACTCCAAGCCTCGGCACCCTGCTTGGAGGATTGCAGCATCGTAATTAAATAGGCCGCATCTTCGATGGCTATTTCGTCGTCAATTAAGGCTGATATTTGCTCTTTCATTGTTTACTCCTGAAACACTTACACTAATACTATTAAATTGATGGGAATTTATTTATAACTTGAATTACCAACGCTTATGATCTGGGGTGTCTAACAAGGGTCTCAGCTTCACCGCAATGGTTTCACGCGCCCTAAAAATACGTGAGCGCACAGTGCCAATTGGGCAACTCATGATACTGGCAATCTCTTCGTAACTTAATCCCTCTATCTCACGTAAAGTAATCGCGGTTCTGAGTTCTTCTGGCAAACTGGCAACGGTATCATTCACTGTTTGCGCAATCTGCTTAGTCATTAAAGTGGACTCTGGGGTTTCGGTAGTCCGCAATTCATTACCGCTATCAAAATTCTCCGCATCATCAATTTCAATATCGGTGCTAACCGTTGGTCTGCGCCCTAATGCCACTAAATGATTTTTTGCGGTATTGATACCAATGCGATACAGCCAAGTGTAAAAAGCACTATCACCACGAAAGTTAGGTAATGCTCGATAGGCTTTAATGAAAGATTCTTGCACCACATCTTCGATTTCAGACTGATCACGAATCATACGCGACAGTAGTCGACCTAATTTGCGCTGATACTTATCCACTAGCATGCCGAAGGCGCGCTTATCGCCACGTTGCGCTAGCAGCACAAGCTCATGATCAATTTCACGATTACTGGGTGTTGGAGTTGCTGTCACGACGCTTAGGCCCTCTGCGGGCAAAATCCCGACATGTTTTGTTTCATGAATAGGAGTATAACCTTGCCCCGCCCCTTGCACGAAGCTAATTTGCGTAAGCTTATGCATTTTGGTAAGTTGTATTCTCATGCCTCTCCCCAACTAACATTACATATTAATAATTAACCATGCCTTACATTTATTGCGGTTGTGATACGGTTGCTATTACCCCTATAATGACCGCGACACAAGATGATAAGTTCCTGAGCGAACACTTTCTGTCACCACTCAACTTAATCACTGAATTTAACTTCAGTATTTAACTTTTGGCCCTAAGTAAAATGCAGCAATTTGATGTACTGATTATTGGCAGTGGACTCGCTGGTTTATCTCTGGCACTGCGTACTGCCGAGCATAAAAAAGTATGTTTGGTGAGCAAACGTCGCATCAACGACACGGCGAGTGACTGGGCGCAAGGCGGCATTGCGGCAGTCATCAATGATGATAACGATACCGTTGAAGCGCACATTCAAGACACCCTAACGGCCGGCGCAGGACTTTGTGATGCCGCTGTGACTGAACTGGTAGCAAAGCAAGCGAAACCTGCGGTAGAGTGGCTGATTGCGCAGGGCGTAGGATTTACACGCGAGCAAGATGACAGCGGTTATCACTTAACCCGTGAAGGTGGACATAGCCATAGACGCGTGATTCATGCCGCAGATGCGACAGGGCACGCCATACAGACCACACTTTCTGAGAAGGTACGCACCCATCCCAATATCTGCCTGCTGGAAAATCATATTGCCGTTGATTTAATTACCACCCGTAAAGTCACGCAAACAAAAATAGAACAGGCCGACGACAATAGTTGCTTGGGGGCTTACGTATTAGATAATCAGACAGGCAAGGTAATCACAATTGCTGCTCAAAATACTATTCTAGCCACCGGTGGCGCAGGCAAGGTGTACTTATACACGACCAATCCAGATGTCAGTACCGGCGACGGGATGGCGATGGCATGGCGTGCCGGCTGTCGTATGGCCAACATGGAGTTTATTCAATTTCACCCCACCTGCTTATTTCATCCCCACGCTAAATCATTTTTAATTTCTGAAGTGGTGCGCGGTGAGGGTGGTTTGCTAAAGCTGGCGGATGGCACGCGTTTTATGCCTGAGTATGATGTGCGGGCCGAGCTTGCACCGAGAGATATTGTCGCGCGGGCCATCGACTTTGAAATGAAAAAACGTGGGCTAGACTGCGTTTACTTGGATATCTCACATAAACCGCTCGCTTTTATTATGGAACATTTTCCTAATATTTATAGACGCTGCCTTGAGCTTGGCATCGATATGAGTAAAGCGCCGATTCCAGTAGTGCCAGCCGCGCACTATATTTGCGGCGGAGTGATGACCGATGATAAAGGCCGTACTGATATTAAAAATCTATATGCAGTTGGTGAAACTGCCTGTACTGGATTACATGGTGCTAATCGGCTAGCCAGCAACTCGCTGTTGGAGTGTCTCGTATTTGGACACACTGCCGCCGAAGATATTTTAAGTCAGCCGACAAAACTCTCGCCACAACTGCCTTACTGGGACGAAAGCCGCGTCACCGATGCAGATGAAGAAGTGCTGATTACGCATACCTGGGATGAACTACGTCGCTTCATGTGGAACTATGTAGGCATTGTACGTACCGACAAGCGTCTAAGTCGCGCCCTGCATCGTATCCATATGCTTCGTAATGAAGTCCATGAGTTTTATAGCAATTTTAAAGTCAGTAACGATCTAATTGAGTTGCGTAACTTACTGCAGGTTGCTGAACTGATCGTCGAAAGTGCGATTGCACGCAAAGAAAGTCGCGGCTTGCACTTTAGTAAAGACCACCCGAATTTAGATGCGGATGCTATTCCTACCGTACTCGTGCCTTCAAACTACTATAGCCTGCTCGATAGCGACCAAAGACACCCGCACTCAATGCTTTAATTCAATAAGCTATCTATTTTCTTAATTATCCGTATAATCCAGTTTCCCTGCGCCAACCAATCAGCGTAGCGGTCCAAATACCTTAATCTTTCTGATTTCTTAAATCCTCAAGAAGATTTACAAACCTGCCTGCCTCGATTGGTGTTGCTTCATAAGTAATAGGTCGGCTTAAACCCAAGCTGGAGCATTACATTGTCTATTGAAACAAACCCAACCCTTAACTTTAACGAGTTAGGATTAGCTGAACCCATTTTGCGTGCGATTATCGACGCCGGTTACACCACCCCAACCCCTATTCAAGCGAAAGCCATACCGCAAGTATTAAGTGGTGGCGATTTATTGGCTGGTGCACAAACCGGCACTGGCAAGACCGCAGGTTTCACCTTGCCTATTTTGCATTTACTCAGTCAAAAACCTTTGGCTGAACAAGCAAAAGGCCGCCCACGCTGCCTAATGCTTACACCTACGCGTGAATTAGCCGCACAGATTGAAGAGTCAGTTAAAACTTACGGTAAATACTTACCTCTGACTTCAACTGTTATTTTTGGTGGCGTTAATGCCAATCCACAAATTGCACGCTTAAAAAAGCCCCTAGATATCTTAGTTGCCACACCAGGCCGCCTGCTTGATCACGCCAACCAAAGAAACGTTGATCTCTCTGGTGTAGAAATTCTAGTGCTAGATGAAGCTGACCGCATGCTGGACATGGGCTTTATTCGCGATATTAAAAAAATTCTGGCTATGCTACCTAAGCAACGTCAAAACTTACTCTTTTCTGCAACCTTCTCGGAAGAGATTAAAGGTTTGGCCGATGGCCTATTGCATAACCCAGGCTTTGTTGAAGTGGCGCGCCGCAATACAGCGTCTGAGCTGGTTGAGCAAACGGTGCATTTGGTGAATCAAAGTCATAAGCGTGAGTTAGTTAGCCATCTGATTAAACACCACGACTGGAAACAAGTCTTGGTATTTACTCGCACCAAACATGGTGCGAATCGTTTAGCAGAAAAGTTGATTAAAGATGACATTCAAGCGGCAGCCATTCATGGCAACAAAAGCCAAGGCGCACGCACCAAAGCGCTAGCGCAATTTAAAGACGGCACCATGCGCGTATTGGTTGCAACCGACATTGCTGCTCGTGGTTTAGATATTGATCAATTACCACAAGTGGTGAATTTTGAATTACCCAATGTGCCTGAAGATTACGTGCATCGTATCGGCCGTACTGGCCGAGCCGGCAGTAGCGGCGCCGCAGTATCGTTGGTCGATCGTGAAGAACTCAAATTACTGAAAGATATTGAAAAGCTGATTAAGCGCGAGATTCCAAAAGTGGTGGCAGAAGGCTTCACGCCATCCGCTAATCCAGAGCCAGAAGCGCCACGCGCACCAAGACAACCGCATGGTCAGTCACGAAAACCAGCCGGTGGTGGCCAAAATGCTGGTCGTAATCAAGGCCGTGGTCAGACACAAGGTCGTGCCCCTAATGCAACACAAGGAGCTGAAGGCCGTCCAGTGCAAAACAATACACGCCATGCACCAAGACCTAGCCAACCAGCTAGAGATGGACAAGGCCGAAGTGCTGAAGCGAATGCTGGATCAAAAAATATGTCGGAAGCGGCGCGCCATCAAGCGATGCCACAACCTGCTTTATTCGCACCTAAAAGCACGAACAACGGTAACTTTAATCGCGGCAACGCTAACGCTGGCAATAGCGGTCGCGGCAACCCTAATCCTAGTAGCGGTCACCGTAGCGGTGGTCGTGGTCGCTAAAACTTCAGTGCAGATTAGACATCAGTTTAATCTGCATTAAATCCAATTTGAACTGCTTTAACTTATAGATTAAACTCTCAACTTAAATTTTTACACCCGCTTTTGATAAGCGCTATGCAAAGGACCCGCAATATGCAAATTGCAATGAACACAGTAGTCACCATGACTTACGAATTAAAAGATGCTGATGGCGTCGTATTAGAATCAAGCACAGAACCAGTATCTTACCTGCACGGTGGCTACGACAATATTTTCCCAAAAGTAGAAGAAGCCATGCACGGCAAAAACGTAGGCGATGTTGTTATCGTTGACTTGCAACCTGCTGATGCCTTTGGCGAATATGACGAAGAATTAGTGCAAATTGAACCAGCAAGCGCATTCCCAGCAGATGAACTTAAAGTTGGTATGCAGTTTGAAGGCGAAGACGATACCGGCGAAGTGATTTTATATACTGTCACTGAAATTGCCGATGACAAAGTCATTGTGGATGGTAATCATGAGTGGGCGGGCGAGCGCGTAGTATTTCAAGCAACTGTTACCGATGTACGTGCGGCCAACACTGAGGAAGTGACGCATGAGCATGTACATGGCGCAGGCGGTCATCACCACTAAGTAAAAACGTTTGATAAAAAGCACCTAAGTTTTTTAGGTGCTTTTTTTATTGCCTACTGATTGCTTCTACAAACTAACTTTTAGCTAACTCAACTAGCTTATAGACTAAATCCAACGCCTGCTTAGGCGTTAAGTCATCCGCTTGAAGGCTTTCTAAGACATTTAGCACTGGATGCAACGCAACCTCAACTTCTGGCGCACTTGCGGCAAACATATCGGTCTGTGGCAGCATGTTTTGTGTCACTTGATTTTGTTCTAGCAGCGCCAATTTTCTTTTTGCGGCCGCAATGACAGGTCTTGGAATGCCGGCCAGTTGCGCCACTTGCAAACCATAACTTTGGTTAGCCGCACCCTCTTCTACTTTATGCATAAATACAATATTGTTGGCGTGCTCTACTGCGTCTAAGTGCACATTAGCGGCATGTTTAAACTCATCGACTAGTCGTGTTAGCTCAAAATAATGAGTCGCAAATAAGGTGTAGCTATGATTTTTTTCCAACAACTGCTTCGCCACCGCCCACGCTAAACTTAAGCCATCAAAGGTGGAGGTGCCACGGCCAATTTCATCCAGCAGGACCAAACTTTTATCAGTAGCGTTATGCAAAATATTTGCAGTTTCGGTCATCTCCACCATAAAGGTAGAGCGTCCTCCAGCCAAGTCATCTGAAGCGCCGATACGCGTCATAATACGATCTATCTCGCCAATTTTTGCAGAAGTCGCAGGCACGTAACTACCACAATGCGCCAACAAAACGATTAGGGCAGTTTGCCGCATAAACGTCGACTTACCACCCATATTGGGGCCCGTAATCAGCAACAACTGCCGGTAAGGATTGAGCACGACATCGTTAGCAATAAATGGTTGGCCAGAAGCTTGCACTGAAATCTGCTCTACCACAGGGTGACGCCCATTCACAATGTGGATCCCGGCCTCACTGACAAATTCCGGCGCCACGTAATTGAGCGACAGTGCGCGCTCGGCAAAACAGCACAGTACATCTAAACTGGCCACTGCCAAAGCATTGGCTTGGAGCGTGGCAATGTGAGGTAGTAGCTGCTCTAACACTTGGACATACAGCACTTTTTCACGCGCCAGCGCACGCTCATTAGCGCTCAACACTTTATCTTCAAATGCTTTTAATTCTGGTGTAATAAATCGTTCTACATTTTTCAGGGTTTGCCGGCGCCTATATTCTGCGGGTGCAGCCTCGGCTTGACTGCGGCTCATTTCTATATAGAAACCATGCACGCTGTTGTATTCAACTTTAAGATTACTAATGCCAGTACGGGCTTTTTCCGCAGCTTCATATTGCAGTAAAAATTCACCATGATTATTTTGCAAGGCGCGTAACTCATCTAGCTCTGCATCAAAACCGTCGGCAATCACGCCACCTTCACGCAACACAACGCTAGGCTCACTCTTGATTGCGCTGGCTAATAAGTTAACGACCGCATCTGCAGGCTTTATACTCAACCCCTGCAACAACGATGCTTGCACATTTTGCAACTGCGCCTGCACTACAGGCAATTGCTGCAAGCTTAATACAAGGCCAGACAGGTCCCGAGGCCTTGCCGTTGTCAGCGCAATACGTGCAGTAATCCGCTCAATGTCGCCGATGGGTTTCAGCACAGAATTCAATAAAGTCAAACGCGGTATCAACTCAGCAATCGCTTCATGGCGCTTTAATACAAGACTACGGTCTTGCAATGGATGATGCAACCAATGACGCAATAAGCGAGCACCCATCGCGGTTTGCGTCGTGTTCAGTAGCGAGTAAAGCGTGGGCGAAACCTCGCCACGTAAAGTTAAATCGATTTCTAAATTACGGCGTGTCGCAGCATCAATTTGGATATAAGCGGTGGTTGATTCAACGCTAATGGCATTGATATGCGGCAAACTGGTGCGTTGTGTATGCTTAACGTAATCCAATAAAGCACCTGCGGCACAGATAGCTGGATTTAAACTGGCACAACCAAAACCATTCAGATCATAGGTATTAAGTTGCTTGGTGAGGGTATTAAAAGCACTATCAAAATCAAACTGCCATGGGCTCAGTCGCTTCTTAGCCACTTTACTTCCGCTAAGCGCCTCATGCTGAAAATCATCAGCATATAGAATTTCACTAGGCGAGATGCGCTCAAGTTCTTGCCCGAGTAACCCAACCGCAATTTCACTTAAGATAAAAGTGCCTGAGGCCAAATTTAGACGCGCTAAACCCAGCATGCCTTCCGCTTGAAAAATACTGAGTAATTGATAATCGCGTGACTCGTCTAGGAGTGCGCTATCGGTCAAGGTGCCAGGGGTTAAGATCCGCGCCACTTGCCGATCAACGGGACCTTTACTGGTGGCAGGGTCGCCGACTTGCTCACAAATAGCCACAGTTTCACCCAACTTAGCTAACTTAGCTAAATACTGCTCGGCCGCATGATAAGGCACGCCCGCCATTTTAATCGGCTTACCGTTAGTACTGCCTCTATGCGTGAGTGTTATCCCTAGCAAACGTGAGGCTTTTTCCGCATCTTCGAAAAAGAGCTCGTAGAAATCGCCCATGCGATAAAACAGCAACATGTCAGGATGTTGTGCCTTCAGGCCGAAGTACTGCTTCATCATCGGCGTATGTGCGGCGTGGGGTTGGCTAGCTAAAATTTCTGGCGCTGAGATTGGACTGGTGTTAGACACATCGACAGATTAGAAATATAAAAACGTATTTTACAAGTTAATTGGCGAGGTATTACTTTAGATTGCAAAGACTTTTTTGAATTAGCACCTAAACCTTGGCGCTGCGCGATGTTAGACCAAAATTACTTTTAAGCAATGGTGTTGAATTTATTCATTTTTTCGCGCCATTCGCTGAGTTGCTCATCTTCCAGCTCTAGTTGTAGTGCTATGGCGTCTTCTTGGCTTAATTTGTCTTTATCTAAACGACGTGGTAATTTTCCGGTCATTCTTGAAAGTAAACGTTCAGAAGCTTCGCTGGTGAGGCCTTTCGCTAGCGCTATATAATCGGAGCTTGGCACTTTATGTTTCGACAAAATTAATCCCCATGTGTAAATTTAATAAATTGGTATCATTATCAATGATACCCATGTATAAGTTTGTGAATTTTTTATGACCAATTATTGATTAGACGCCGTCGCCTCAGCAACCCAATCAAGCAGTGGCAACCATTGCTGCAGATCCTGCTCCACTAGAGATGGCCGCATATCAAAGAGGCTTAACCCCTGCTCAGCAGCGAGCGCATAAACCTGCGCGTTACGCAAATAGGTCAGCACAGGAAAGCCAGTTTGCTGCATAAATTCAGCCAGTCCAGCGGCGGCGTTGGTGCGCACATTGACTCGCATCCCCACTAGTGCCACAAAGGTTTTATTCTTACGTATGGCTTTTTCTTCGGCCAAAATATCAAGGAAATCACGCGTAGCGCCTATATCAAATGCTGATGGCTGAATGGGCACAATGATACAGTCTGCTTGTTTAACCGCATCTGATAATTTGTCTTCACGAAGTCCGGCAGGAGAGTCCGTGATTAGCCAGTCTGGTGAGATGTTCTGCGCTTTGCTGCGGGCACTATGGGGATGAATGATGGCTATGTCAGCCGGTCGGCGTGCAATCCATTGAGTGGAAGATTGTTGTCGATCTAAATCTGACAGCACCACCGATGCGCCGTGTGTCGCAAAATATCCAGCAAGATTAGTTGCCAGTGTCGTTTTTCCACTACCGCCCTTACTGTTGGCGATTAGTATACTTTTCATGCTTTCACTCCCACGCGATCAAATCATATTAATGCTACGGGAGTAATTTTACATCGCATTGCACGCGTCAATTGTGACAGTTTTAATTTTCGACACCCAGATATTAAATCTAGATACTGTCAAGCTTCAAACGCCGGCTAAAGTGCCAGCGCTTGACTTAGCTTAGCTTAAATACTCACAGGCGTTTTGAGATCAGCCGTGACGTGAGGACTGAGTGTTTGCAACATTTGTGAAAATACTTTTGGATTGGCGGCCACGATATTGCCTGTTGTGAGCCATGACTCATTGCCTTCGAAGTCACCGACGATACCGCCTGCTTCTTGCACCAATAAGCCGCCGGCTGCAATGTCCCAAGTAGACAAACCAATTTCCCAAAAGCCGTCATACCAACCCGCAGCCACGTAAGCCAAATCTAGTGCAGCTGAGCCAGGACGACGGATACCTGTCGTTTTCTTGATCATATCCTTCAACATATCTAGATAGGTATCGAGATGCGTAAAGTCACGGAATGGAAAGCCAGTACCAATGATGGTTTCTTGCAACTTGGTACGTTGCGATACGCGGATACGCTTGTCATTTAAAAATGCACCGCGACCTTTAGTCGCCGTAAACAAGTCATTTCTATTAGGGTCATACACCACCGCATGGGTCAGAACACCACGCTCTTGAAGTGCAATAGAAATACAATACTGCGGTAAGCCATGAAGAAAGTTAGTGGTGCCATCTAATGGATCAATAATCCAGATAAAGTCAGACTCAATATTGGACTCACCAGACTCCTCACCTAAAAAGCCATGATGTGGATATAAGTCTTTCAGTGTTTCAATAATTGATTGCTCGGCGGCACGATCGACTTCAGTTACAAAGTCATTATAAGTTTTGGTTTGAATTTTAAGAGATCCGAGATCTTCAGAGGCGCGTGTAATAATATTACCGGCGCGGCGGGCAGCTTTCACTGCATTGGTGAGCATAGGATGCATATTTTCTCGAATCTATTTAGGGTTTCAGTCTATTAACGCAATTTGCGCCATGCACAAATTAGCGCAAGGCAAAAACATCTGCGCTTGCGTTAATCTAATTTAAGACCGTGTTAAAGAACTGATAAAATAGCATTTTAACGGTTATTACCGTAATTTGAAAATATGACTGCAAAATTAGATTCTAGCCAGCTGCATTTACTGCAAAACTTCCGTGTGATTCTCTGCCAAACTAGCCACCCAGGCAACATCGGATCAGCCGCGCGCGCTATGAAAACTATGGGCGTCAGTCAGCTATACCTAGTGCAACCTCATAGCTTTCCTGATGCGCACGCCACCGCCCTATCCACCGGCGCAGCAGATTTATTAGAGAATGCCATCGTCACTGAAACTTTGGCTGAAGCCCTTAATGGCTGTGCTTTCGCGATTGGTATGAGCGCCCGCAAACGCAATCTTTCGCATGAGCTGGTGAATGTGCGTAGCGCCGCTGCAACGGCCATTGATATTGCAGTCAACCAACCGGTCGCCTTGGTGTTCGGCACTGAGATGAGCGGCTTAACCAATGCGGAACTAGACTTATGCCAGATGCTGGCAATGATTCCGGCCAATGCCGAATATTCCTCACTCAACTTAGCCGCCGCTGTACAAATCATGTGTTACGAGCTACGCATGGCTGCACTTCAAGACGCGCCAATCAACCCAAACACTGTGAATGAACTGGCCACGATTGATAGTGTAGAGGGGTTTTACGCGCACTTGGAACAAACTTTACTGCATATTGGCTACCTCAACCCTGCAGCACCAAAGAAGCTAATGGAGCGCATACGTCGCATTTACGCAAGAAATCGACTAGAAAAAGAAGAAGTCAATCTGTTACGTGGCATACTTACGCTTACTGTTACTCCTAGAAAACACGATAAATACTAAATTATGTTTGATCACGTTAAAGAAGATATCGCCATCGTATTTGAACGCGACCCTGCGGCAAGAACGCATTGGGAAGTGCTCACCACTTATCCTGGCGTGCATGCCCTGCTAATGCATCGGCTATCACATTGGTTATGGAAAAAACATTTTTACTGGCTAGCCCGTTTTAATTCCCATATGGGGCGCTGGCTTACCGGTATTGAAATCCACCCGGGCGCCACCATTGGTCGTCGTGTATTTATTGATCATGGTATGGGCGTGGTCATTGGCGAAACTGCTGTCATTGGCGATGATTGCACGCTATATCATGGCGTAACGCTAGGAGGCACTTCTTGGAATAAAGGCAAACGCCACCCTACATTGGAAAATGGCGTAGTGATCGGTGCTGGCGCTAAAGTATTAGGCCCGATTACCATTGGTACTGGCGCTAAAATAGGCTCGAATGCAGTGGTCGTCAAAGACGTGCCCGCGAATGCCACGGCAGTGGGAATACCGGCACGCATTTTAGAGGAAGAAAAAACCAAAAAGCGCTCAGATACCGCTAAAAAAATAGGCTTTGCTGCCTATGCTGTGGGTAATGACGAAAATGATCCGATGATTAAAGCCATCCACTCTTTACTCGATCATGCAGAGAAGCAAGACCGTGCATTGTCGGACCTACAATCACAGCTAAGTCGCCTGAACATGGACACAGAAACTGACACCGAAGTGGCTGAAGCTTTTGCACTTAAAGCCGTCACACCTAAGCCATCCAAAACGCCTAAAGCCAAATAAGCGCATACCGCCGTTTCACACAAAAATAAATGTATCAATGCGTGGAACCAATTGTGCTTAATAGTTGACCAAAGTTGTAGGGTATTATAAAATTCAACCTTCAACGATGTTAACTAGAGTCAAACCACCATGCGCTTAACCACTAAAGGTAGATTTGCTGTTACCGCCATGCTAGACCTTGCGCTACACGAGGCTAGAAGCGCTACAGCAAACAACGAAGACATCAAGCCAATTACCTTGGCTGGCATCAGTGAGCGCCAAAGCATTTCACTTTCTTATTTAGAGCAGCTATTTAGCCGCTTGCGCCGTCAGGGCTTGGTCAGTAGCGTGCGTGGTCCAGGGGGCGGTTATAAACTTGCCAAAAATTATGCTGAGATTTCAGTCGCTGAAATTATCAATGCCGTTGACGAGCAAATCGATGCGACGCAATGTGGCGGTCAAGAAAACTGTCGCGACGAAGGCCGTTGCATGACGCATGACCTGTGGGCAACGCTTAATGGCAAAATTTTAGATTATCTAGCAGGTATTAGTTTGGCTGATATGGTGGCCTCACAAACAAGTGGTCAAAAAGTCATGATTACGCCACGCGCTTGCAATACCGTTGAGGCTGCAAACGCCTAAGGCCGACAGTAAATGAATAGCATCTACTTTGATCATAATGCCACTACCGCGCTTGATAGCGGCGTGTTAGCGCGCATGTTGCCTTGGTTGGAAATGCAAACAGGCAATCCCACTAGCCGCCATATATATGGTCGTTCAGCACGTGATGCCATTGAATATGCACGCGGCCAAGTAGCTGAAGCCTGTGGCGCTTATGCCTCACAAGTAATCTTTACTTCTTGCGGCACAGAAGCTAATAATTTTGCCGTAAAAGGCATGGCGGCCAATCGCCCTGAGATGCAAATTTTAAGTAGTAAAATTGAGCACCCTTGCGTGACACGTCCAGCGCTAGCCATGCAAGCACTAGGTTCCGTCAGCCGGCAAATTGGCGTGAACGCGAACGGGCAATTGGACTTAGCGCAATTAACAGAACAACTTAACATCCCCACCAGTTTGGTATCGGTGATGCTAGCGAATAATGAAACTGGTGTGATTCAAGATCTGGCCAGTGTTGCTGAACTTGCCAGAACTGCAGGCGCCTTTGCACATACTGATGCAGTACAGGCATTGGGCAAAATAAAGTTGAATTTTACAGACCTAAATGTGCATGCGATGACCATTTCTAGTCATAAAATTCACGGCCCGCAAGGTGCCGCCGCGCTTATTATAGATAAGCGACTGGACATACAACCGTTGTTGCATGGCGGTGGTCAAGAGCGAGGTTTACGCAGTGGCACTGAGAATATTGCTGCCATTGTCGGCTTTGGCGCAGCCTGTGAATTAGCCGCAACGAATACGCAAAGTTTTATTACGCATACCCTAGCGTTGCGCGAGCAACTAGAGCGTGGTTTAGCGCAGATGAAAGTGACCATTTTTGGTGATCAAGTAGCACGATTAAGTAATACCAGTTTTTTTGCGGTAGATGGCATTGAAGGCGAAACATTGGTAATGGCGTTGGATCGAAAAAACTTCGCAGTGGCCAGTGGCTCTGCCTGCTCTAGCGACAGCACCGAACCCAGCCATGTACTGCTTGCAATGGGGGTAGATGCCGATATGGCACGTGGCGCTGTTCGCGTAAGTTTTGGTGCGCAGAATACAAGTAAAGAAGTGGCCGAATTTTTAGCCACACTACAGCATGAAATTTTAAGATTGAAGCAATTGACCGCAATGGCGGCTTAAGACTCAAAAGAATAAAAGTGCACTTCGGTGCAGGAATTTAATTAAATATAAATGCAAGGATAAGCAATGTCAGCAACAATAGAAATGCCAGTAGTCAAAGATACCTTTAACGCAGACGGCCATGCACATGAGGCGCAGCCAATCTATTTAGATTACTCAGCCACAACACCGGTTGATCCACGCGTAGCTGCAAAAATGATTCCGTACATTACCGAACATTTTGGTAACCCTGCCTCACGTAGCCACCCTTATGGATGGACTGCAGAAAAAGCGGTAGAAAACGCGCGTGAAGAAGTGGCGAAATTAGTCGGTGCCGATCCACGTGAAATTGTATGGACATCAGGTGCGACAGAATCGAACAACCTAGCCATTAAGGGCGCTGCTAATTTTTATAGCGGCAAAGGTAAGCATATTATTACTGTGGCTACTGAACATAAAGCGGTGATTGACCCTATTCGTGAGTTGGAGCGTCAAGGTTTTGAGGCGACATTCTTACAGCCTGAGCCAAACGGTTTACTAGATTTAGTTAAATTCAAAGCGGCCATTCGCCCTGACACCGTTCTTGCATCAGTGATGTTTGTAAATAATGAAATCGGCGTGATTCAAGACATTACGGCCATTGGTAATATCTGCCGCGAAAATGGCATTATTTTCCATGTCGATGCAGCGCAGGCGACTGGCAAAGTAGATATTGATTTAGAAATATTACCCGTTGATTTAATGAGCTTTTGTGCACATAAAACCTACGGACCTAAAGGTATCGGCGCATTATATGTACGCCGTAAGCCAAGAATCAGAATCGAAGCACAAATGCACGGCGGCGGTCACGAGCGTGGGATGCGTTCTGGCACTTTGGCTACGCATCAAATCGTGGGCATGGGTGAAGCGTTCCGCATTGCCCGTGAAGAAATGCATGAGGAAAACAAACGCATTACTCACCTACGTGACAAATTATTGCATGGCCTAGAAACCATGGAGGAAGTCTATGTAAATGGCGATTTAGAGCACCGTGTGCCGCATAACCTAAACATCAGCTTCAACTATGTTGAAGGTGAATCACTTATTATGGCGGTGAAAGGCATCGCAGTTTCTAGCGGTTCGGCTTGCACATCAGCCAGCTTAGAGCCTAGCTATGTATTGCGCGCATTAGGTCGTTCAGATGAACTCGCCCATAGCTCAATTCGCTTCTCAATCGGACGCTTTACGACTGAAGAAGATGTGGATTACACCATTGAATTAATGAGAAGTAAAATTGATAAATTAAGAGACTTATCCCCATTATGGGAAATGTTTAAGGACGGCATCGATTTATCTAAGGTGCAATGGGCATCACATTAAGCACAATCGTGAGTAGGTAGTCTGAAGTTTTGCGTTAAATACAAAACGATGACTCGCAACTAACATAGCAGTATCAAGGAGAAGTAAAATGGCATATTCAGATAAAGTTTTAGATCACTATGAAAATCCACGTAACGTGGGCACTTTAGATAAAAACGACCCGAATGTGGGTACCGGCATGGTCGGCGCACCAGCATGTGGCGATGTAATGAAGCTGATGATTAAAGTAAATGATGCAGGCATTATTGAAGACGCGAAGTTTAAAACTTACGGTTGCGGCTCAGCGATTGCTTCTAGCTCATTGGTGACTGAGTGGCTAAAAGGCAAGACTGTAGACGAAGCTTACGCAATTAAAAACTCAGCTATTGCAGAAGAGTTGGCTTTACCGCCAGTGAAAATTCACTGCTCAGTATTGGCTGAAGATGCGATTAAAGCTGCGGTAGCCGATATCAAAGCAAAACAGTTAGCTAAGGCTTCAGCGTAATATAATGCTCACGCATTCATGATTAACAATACTTTTAAAAGTTTAAAGATATAAGACTATGGCAATTACCCTCACGCAAACAGCTGCAAATCGTGTTGAAACTTTCCTTGCCAATCGAGGTAAAGGCTTAGGGTTACGCCTGGGCGTCAAAACTACTGGTTGCTCTGGCATGGCCTATACCTTAGAGTTTGTGGATAGCTTGAATGAAGAAGACACCATGTTCGAAAGTAATGGCGTCAAAATTATTGTTGATCCAAAAAGTTTGGTGTATATCGATGGCACAGAGTTGGATTTCACCAAAGAAGGCCTTAACGAAGGTTTTAAATTTATCAATCCAAACGTCAAAGACGAATGTGGTTGTGGTGAAAGCTTTACGGTGTGACGCAAAACTATTTTGAGTTATTTGGCTTACCGCCTAGCTTTAGTATTGAGCTTGCCACATTCGAAACCAATTTTAGAAAAATACAGTCAGCCTCGCATCCAGATCGCTTTGTGACTGGGACTGCGGCTGAAAAGCTAAGCACTATGCAACTAGCCACGTTAGCCAATGAAGCGTATCAAACGCTGAAGAGCCCTGCCAACAGAGCTAAATATTTACTTGAACTGCAAGGCATTACCGCGATTAGCGAAACCAATACTGCTATGCCCACCGACTTTTTAATGCAGCAGATGGAGTGGCGAGAAGCTTTAGAGGATGCCAAAGCTGCGAAAGATATATTCGCTTTAGAGCAGTTATACGCTGAAATACAATTAGATGGAAAATCCTTACAAGCCAATCTAATTGACTTACTGGATATTAAAAAAGATTACAGCACAGCCACGGACGCCACGCGCAAACTCATTTTTATTGATAAAGTATGTGCTGACATTAACAAAGCAATTGAACATCTAGACAACTAATATGGCACTACTGCAAATATCCGAACCTGGCATGAGCGCCGCACCACACCAACACAAGTTGGCAGTGGGTATAGATCTCGGTACAACGAACTCCTTAGTTGCTACTGTGCGTAGCGGACTTAGCCATGTGCTAGGCGATGAACATGGTCATACCCTATTGCCCTCAGTGGTGCACTATGCCGAAAACGGAATGATTGTGGTAGGCACTGAAGCGCAAAAAAAACAAAATAGCGATCCACATAACACAATTGTTTCGGTCAAACGCTTCATGGGGCGTGGCATAAAAGATATCGATGCCACACAACTACCCTACCACTTTGCAGAGCAAGCCGGCATGCTCCAGATAGAAACGCGCGCTGGAATTAAAAGCCCAGTTGAAGTTTCAGCAGAAATTCTAAAAGTACTCAAAGCCCGCGCCGAACAGGCACTAGGTGGTGAATTGATAGGCGCAGTCATTACCGTTCCCGCCTATTTTGATGATGCTCAGCGTCAAGCTACCAAAGATGCTGCACGCTTAGCTGGCCTTAATGTGTTACGCCTTCTAAATGAGCCTACAGCAGCCGCTGTTGCCTATGGCCTAGATAATGCCAGCGAAGGTGTTTATGTCATTTATGACTTAGGCGGCGGCACCTTTGATGTGTCTATTTTAAAGTTGAGCAAAGGCGTATTTGAGGTGCTAGCCACCAATGGCGACTCTGCACTTGGCGGAGATGACTTTGACCATCGTATTTACTGCTGGATTTTAGAAACTGCTAAGCTATCACCACGCAATGCGCACGACACGCGCCTGCTCATGAGCAAATCACGCGAGGCAAAAGAATGGCTAACCGCGCACGCTGAAACACAAATCAGCTGTTTGATGAGCGATGGCGAATTTGTAAACCTGACGATAAGCTGCGAGCAATTTACTGCGCTCACCGCCAACTTGGTACAAAAAACCTTAAGCCCCATTCGTAAAGCAATGCGTGATGCTGGATTAACTATTGAAAATATAGACGGCGTCGTCATGGTCGGTGGCGCAACACGTATGCCGCAAATCCAGCAAGTGGTGGCCGAATACTTTAAGCAAACACCGTTAACTAATTTAGATCCCGACAAAGTTGTCGCCCTTGGTGCCGCAATTCAAGCCAATGTGTTAGCAGGCAATAAGAGTGATGACGAGCTACTATTACTTGATGTCATTCCATTATCTTTAGGGCTTGAAACCTTTGGCGGCTTAGCTGAAAAAGTCATCCATAGAAATAGTACGTTGCCAGTAGCGCGCGCTCAAGAGTTTACTACCTACAAAGATGGTCAAACCGCGATGAGCATCCACGTGGTGCAAGGTGAACGTGAGCTAGTCACCGACTGCCGTTCATTAGCACGTTTTGAGCTACGCGGCATACCGCCTATGGTGGCTGGCGTGGCTAGAATTCGAGTCACATTTACGGTGGATGCCGATGGTTTGTTGTCAGTTTCTGCGCGCGAAACCTCAAGCAATGTAGAAGCACACATCGCCGTTAAACCTTCTTACGGCTTGAGTGAAGATGAAATTACTAACATGCTTAAATCCTCATTTAACAGTGCAGAAGCGGACAAATCAGCGCGCATGTTGACCGAAGCCCGCGTATCAGCAGGCGCAATCATCAGTGCCGTGAACGCTGCGTTGGAGGCTGATAGCGCTTTAATTAGCAAAGATCAAGCATCTGCCATTCAAGCTGAAATTCAACGCTTAATCGCAATTAGCGCAACCGATGATACTGATGCCATTCATGCTGGGGTAGAAGCCCTGAATCATGCGACTGAAGAATTTGCTGCAGTGCGTATGAATGCCAGTGTAAGTCGCGCTTTAGCGGGTAAAGCATTAGATGAGATTAAGTTGTAGGATTATTAGGAAATAAGATGCCACAAATTATTGTATTGCCCCACTTAGAGCTTTGCCCTGAGGGCGCGGCGATTGAAGCCAAAGCAGGTGACTCTATTTGCGAAGTGTTACTGAAAAATCATATTGATATCGACCACGCTTGCGACATGGCCTGCGCATGCACGACCTGCCACGTCATCATAAGAGAAGGCTTTAAAACTATAGAACCGTCCGATGATCAAGAAGATGACTTGCTAGATAAGGCTTGGGGTTTAGAACCTAACTCACGCTTATCCTGCCAAGCCATTGTAGGCAATGAAGACTTAGTGGTAGAAATCCCTAAGTACAGTATCAATATGGCAAAAGAGGGGCACCGCTAGCGCCCCCTAACGCATTATCTAGCGCTGGTGATACTTGTTATGCAAGTTATCCCAATGCACATCTACCGTGCCCCCAGTAGCTATATACTGCCGCTGCCAACTACTTAGCAAGTCAATGCATGCGTAGTCTATATAATTTAAATCCTTAAACACTATTTTCACGTTTTGTTTTAGTGCCAGTCCATCTAGTACCGCAGCCAATTTTGGTAAACCAATAATGGTGGCTGAACCTAACAATTGCAGTTCCAAAGTATTATCTTCTGATTTCTTGAGTACATTCACTTTTAAATACGAGAATACATACAGCAACTTAATCAGTGACAACAACAAGCCAACCATAATGCCTGTCAGTAAATTGGTACTAACAATAGTCGCGATAGTGACAAGATAAATGCCGACTTTTGCGCGTCCAAAACGTCGCAACTCCGGCAAAATTTTAGGATAAGCCAATTTATATCCTGTAAATACCAAAACCGCAGCCAAGGATGAAACTGGTATATATTTCAAAGTAAACGTAAAGACGCTGATAAAAAGCAGTAACCAAAAGCCATGTAAAATAGTTGAAGTGCGTGACTTAGCCCCTGCTGCCACATTTGCACTTGAACGCACAATAACACCAGTCATTGGCAATACACTTAAAAAACCGCAAATAGTATTACCGATGCCTTGTGAGAACAGTTCTTTATCGTATTGAGTGCGCACGCCATTATGCATTTGATCGACAGCTGATGCCGACAGCAAAGACTCAGCACTGGCCACAAATGCTAAAGAAAATACCTGTATTAATACCGGCACATTAAAAGTGGCATAAAAATCCACGAGACTAGGCAACTGTATGGCGCTAAAAATATTACCCATATCTTTAGGGTCGCTAAATAAATCTGCAATGTACTTAATGTCTAGGTGCATTACATTGGCCACTAAAATGGCCAGCAAAACGCCAACTAAGGCGCTAGGTACCAACTTCAGTTTTTTTGGTGCAAAACTCGTCCACATTACAATGGCCACAATGGTGAGCATTCCTATCAATCCAGCTGCCAAATGACCATTTAGCCCTGAGATAGACTCGGTAATCGCAGTTGGAAAATTCATAATATTTTGTATACCATTCGCCACTGGCTTACGATCAAACATAACATGAAACTGCGAACCCATAATCAAAATACCAATACCAGCCAACATACCGTGAATAACTGCAGGTGAAATCGCCCTAAACCACACGCCCAACTTAAAATGACCAGCCAACATTTGCATCATGCCTGCTAACATTAAAATCTCACCAAATAATGCAAATCCATTTTTAGCAATTATCTCTACCACCAATACGACCAAGCCCGCCGCTGGACCGCTAACCGTTAATGGCGACCCTGCAATAGACCCGACAAAAATACCACCAATAATGCCCGTAATCACACCAGCAGTTGGAGGCAAGCCAGAGGCGATGGCAATGCCCAAGCACAATGGAATCGCTACTAAAAAGACCACGATAGAGGCTAAAAAATCAGATCCAAAATTGGTTTTAAGTTGGCTGAAATCAATTAATTGTTTAGACATAACAAGCTTCAATAAAAATAACTTGCGTGATTATACCTTGAGCATTGTTTTTTA
>SESB01000039.1_pt1 | contig 82514 bp, 66 predicted proteins | sample 3171441 | NCBI WGS metagenome assembly SESB01 (sample SAMN06051867, study PRJNA518727) | freshwater metagenome | biome: subpolar coniferous forest; feature: holomictic lake; material: water; isolation source: holomictic Lake 227, 6 m depth | place: Canada: near Kenora, Ontario | collected...
AAAAATGCATGCTCCATGGCAAAATATCTTAATGCTTTGGTATGAACACTGGTCTTGAAATTACTCCAGAAATAACTGACATCAGGACTTATTGCATATAAGCCAATTCCAACAATCAGCTGAATATGAGCGAGCATCATGATATATTTCCGTAACTTCTCATCAAGTTTATTGAATTTGCCGCTTTCAAACCTGCTGTTAAGTATGCTATAAACACCGAAAAGCATAACAAGCAAAATGATCCACCTGAAAATAGAGTGAAAGAATATTAAAAAACTATGCATGTTGTTGATTTAGATTTTAAAACTTAACTCATTAAAAGTCAGCCAGGCCATCAGGCCCATCCCGACTTTCAAACAGGTTTCATCCACATCAAAGGTGGAGGAATGCAAATTGCTGACAATGCCTCTTGATTCGTTTCTAACACCCAGCCTGTAAAAACAGCCTGGAATTTCCTGCGCGAAATAAGCAAAATCCTCAGCCGTCAGTCGCAAATCAAGGTCTACAACATTCTCTTTCCCCAGATACGCCTGTGCCTGCGCAAAACAACGCTGTGTCAGGTCATAATCATTTACAAGAAAAGGGTAACCCCTGTCGAACACCACTTCACAATCACCACCCATGCTCCTGGCGATTCCCTGTGCCATGCGGGTGATCAGCTCATGAGCATCTGCACGCCACTTTTCGTCGAAAGTACGAAAGGTGCCTGCGATCTTTACTACATCAGGGATGATATTCGTTTGACCCGCACCTTCAATTCTTCCAAAGGAAAGAACCGTTGGAATCGCAGACATGGCATGACGGCTGACAATCTGCTGCAATGCAGTCAGAATATGCGCGGAAATGAGAATCGGGTCGATATTCAACTCCGGCGTTGCTGCATGTCCGCCCCTCCCCTTTACTGTAAGATAGATCTCATCAGTAGAAGCCATGTATTTCCCCCCCTTCATGCCGACCTTACCGGCTTCCAGGGTTGGAAGGGTATGTTGTCCGAGGATACAACTGACATCCGGATTCTTCAGCACGCCTTCCTGTATCATCACGGTAGCGCCTCCGGGGAAACTCTCCTCGGAAGGCTGAAAGATAAGCTTTACTGTTCCGGAGAAATGATCTTTGAGTTGGTTCAGGATACGCGCCGCTCCCAGCAGGGAAGCCATGTGTACATCGTGTCCGCAGGCATGCATGACACCGATATTCACTGACTTATAATCACATTCATTGGTCTCATGGATTGGCAGTGCATCCATGTCGGCACGTAAGGCGACGACCTTTGACTCAGGATATTTTCCTTCGATCAAGGCGACGATGCCGGTCCTTGCGACACCCGTCTGAAAAGGAATTCCATAAGCATGTAGCTGTGTCGCTATGAAATTTGCTGTTTCATTTTCCCGACGTGACAGCTCAGGATTTTTGTGAAAGTGACGGCGAATGTTGATTGTATCATGCTGGTAAGCCTCGGCTAAGGCATGTATCTGTATTTTAATATCTTCCATCAATTATCCTTTAAATTCCTCAACAAAATACTTATAGAATAAAGGAATTGTCTCAATCCCTTTGTAAAAATTCTCCAAAGGATAATTCTCATTCGGAGAATGGATGGCATCACTGTCGAGACCGAAGCCCATGAGAATTGTTTTAATCCCCAATACCGCTTCAAAGGTAGAAATGATCGGGATGCTGCCACCACTTCTTACAGGCACGGGTGGTATCCCGAAAGAAGTAACTGCCGCGCGACTGGCTGCGGTATAAGCAGCACTGTCGACCGGGGCAACATAAGCCTGTCCTCCATGTAAAGCGGTGACTTTGACTTTCACAGAAGGAGGTGCAATACTCATAAAATGTTTGGTGAACAATTCAGCAATTTTATGATGATCCTGGTTTGGAACCAAACGCATGGAAATCTTCGCCCAGGCTTTAGATGCGATGACCGTCTTGGCGCCTTCGCCGGTATAACCACCCCAAATTCCATTACAGTCGAGGGATGGACGAATACCAGTACGTTCATTGGTTGAAAACCCTTTTTCCCCATAGACTTCTGCAACATCCAATGACTGTTTGTAATTCTCCAGGTCGAAAGGAGCACGGGCAAGCATCGCTCTTTCAGCATCGCTCACCTCCATCACATCGTCATAAAAGCCCGGAATGGTGATCCGGTTATCCTCATCAAGCAAAGAGGCAATCATTTTCGTGAGTATATTTATTGGATTGGCAACGGCACCGCCATATAATCCTGAATGCAAGTCTTTGTTCGGGCCTGTGACCTCAACTTCCATATAAGCAAGGCCTCTTAAACCAACAGTTACACATGGGATTTGCGGACTAATCATACCAGTATCCGAAACCAGGATGATGTCAGCTTTTAATAAGTCTTTGTGCTTTTCACAGAAAGGCCCCAGGTTTGAAGAACCTACTTCCTCTTCACCTTCAATCATAAACTTGACATTACAGGGCAGGGTGTTGGTTTTCACCATCAGCTCGAAAGCCTTGGCATGCATGAAACCTTGTCCTTTGTCGTCATCAGCACCACGGGCAAAAATTTTTCCGTCACGAATCTCTGGTTCGAAGGGGGGGGACTTCCATAGCTCCATCGGATCGGCAGGCATCACATCATAATGGCCATAAACCAGAACCGTTGGCTTGGATGGATCTATTATTTTTTCACCATAAACGACGGGGTTTCCATCGGTAGGCATCACTTCAGCTTTGTCAGCACCAGCAGCCAATAGCGCAGCTTTCCAGTATTCAGCTGCCCGAATCATATCAGATTTATGGTCAGCAATTGCGCTCACTGATGGGATCTGAAGTAATCCAAAAAGTTCTTCTAAAAACCTTTCTTTGTTTTGATCGACGTATTCCTTTATATATTTCATATTCTAATCTTTGTTATTTCATTTTACTAATAAGCTGTAAAATTAATGAAAAACTTCGCTTTGGAGTCTTATAATAATCAAATGACAAGCAACCTTAAAAATGAAATAATTGTCTTGAAGATGGACTTACCTTTAAGTCCTTGATTTATTTATGTAATTTAGCTGCAATAAGCCCGTCGAAATGATGTATTTAAAGAAAGTCATTCTACCTTTTGTCCTGTTTTTATTAGTTTTCTTTATCTCATTGGGAGTTAAAGGGCAGCTGGTGATAAGCGATGGTGGCAATGCAATCAACCTGGTGCAAAATGTGTTGCTTGGGGCAGGCGTATCCGCTTCAAATATTACCTATACGGGAGCAGCCCTGGCTAAAGGAAGTTTCACAACCGGCGGCACTCCAACAAACCTGGGTATTACAAGCGGTGTAATTTTGAGTACAGGCAAACCCTCTATTGCCATGGGCCCAAATAATGCAACCAGCGCAGGTTTTAATAATAACACGCCTGGAGATGCCTTGTTGACGACTTTAGCAAACCAGGATACTTTTGATGCCAGTATACTTGAATTTGATTTTGTTCCTCAAGGCGACACTATTAAATTTCGCTATGTCTTTGGCTCAGAGGAATATCCGGAGTTTGTCACCTCCTTAATGAATGACATTTTTGGGTTCTTTCTAACAGGGCTCAACCCAGTAACCTATAACATTGATACCAATAAAAATATCGCATTGGTACCAGGAACCACTAATGTTGTTGTTTCAATAGGCACAATTAATAATATAATCCCCTCCTATCCACAATTTTACGTCAACAATACCAATGGAACATATGTACAATATGATGGCTTTACGACTGTTCTGACAGCCTGGGCCCTGGTAGTTCCATGTACTGCCTACCATATTAAACTTGCCATAGCAGATGGAGGAGATCATATCTATGATTCAGGCGTTTTTCTCGAAGAAGGTAGTTTTAGTTCAGCAGGGATTCAAACCAGCATCACTTATTCAAACAATAACCCCGGTCTTCCTGCGAATACTGCAATTGAAGGTTGCGCCGATGCCATAATGACGTTTAAACTTGGAGCGATCTCGACCACCGGTTACATGATTCCTTACACAATTCTGGACAATAGCACTGCAACTTACGGCATTGACTATGACAGCATTGAAAGCCCCTTGCTAATCCCAATCGGATCTGATTCCGCTTCAATTGTTATTCATCCCCACCTCGACAACATTACAGAAGGGGCAGAATGGGTTGGAATTATCGTACCTACCAATATATGCCTGACTCAATTTGACACGGTATATTTTTATATTGCCGACTATCACACGCCACAATCTCAAATTACCGCTACCCCGGGTTTTACAGTACCCTGCGGTGATACTGTACACCTTTTAACCAACGTCACAGGTGGCATTGGGCCCTTTACGTATTCCTGGACCAATGGGCCACCTGACTCAGTAAACGCGGTCAGTCCTACGATGACTACGTTATACCATGTGAACGTCACAGACATCTGTAACTATTCCGTCTCTGACAGCGCAACAGTTCATATTTTCGGTCCTACAGCGATTGCAGGCTCTGACACAGCGATCTGTTTAAATGGTCAGGCAAACCTTACTGCCAGCGGAGGCACTTCCTACCATTGGAGCAATGGAGCCAATGCCGCCAGCATCCAGGTTTCTCCTTCCGTTACCACTTCTTATATTGTTACTGTTACAGCAACATGTTCTGATATTGACACCGTCATTGTTGCCGTGCACGCACTGCCAGTTATCGCAATCATCCCGACCCAGGATTCTATCTGCCCGGGTACTTCGACTCAATTGCTGGCCTCAGGCGGCACAAGCTATGCCTGGTCATCGGTGCCTATAGACCCTACACTAAGCAGCCAATCAAGCCTGGCATCACCTATTGTGAGTCCGGGTGTACAAACGGTGTATACAGTTACTGTGACCGATGACAACACCTGCCAAAACAACAAGTCAGTGCCTATAGTGATCAGACCGATTCCTACCGCTGATTTCATCATTGATTTTCATTCAATATGTGTGGGGGCTAATACGCTCATTCATTACAATGGTACAGGATCGCCTTCAGCAACATACCTATGGGATTTTGGAGGAGGCCTTGCAGCTGGGACCGGAATGGGTCCTTATTCAACACATTGGGATGACCCAGGGTATCATACGGTGAGTTTAAAACTCATCCAAAACGGCTGCCCCGGCCCTACCAGCCTTGATTCTGTCAGTGTAATCCCTGTGCCTCAAGCTGAATTTGTAGCTGATGTCACAAAAGGATGTCCTCCCCTGGAAGTAAATTTCACCAATATGACGCAGAACGCTACGTCATCAGCAATCTATGAATGGTATTTTGGGAATGGAGACAAGACTTTTATCAATGACCCTTTTTATATCTTCAAACACAGCGGGTTTTATAACATTACACTCGTTGTTACCAATGCTTATGGTTGCTCCGACAGCCTGGTAAAACCCGCATTCATCCAGGCATACCCTATTCCTACGGCAGTGATGGCCATACACCCAAAGCAGGTTAGTATTTTCGACCCCGTTGTGAAATTCAACGACCTCTCATTGGGAAACCCTGTTGCATGGATCTGGGATTTTGGTGATGGGGAAGTTGGCAATTTTGCTGAAATGACCCATACCTATGCTGACACTGGCGATTTTATTGTCTCCCTGCTTGTTCAGAACAGCTTCGGCTGTACTGATACTGTTTTTAACAAAGTGAAAGTCAACCCCGACAATACGCTCTATGTCCCGAATGCCTTTACACCCAATGGTGATGGGCATAACAACATTTTCAAGGCTTATGGTGTGAATATCAGCGATTTCCAAATGATGATTTTCAGCCGTTGGGGTGAGATGGTATTTTCGGCTAAAACAATAGATGAAGGATGGGACGGAACCTATAAAGGCAGCCTGGTGGCACCCGATGTTTATTCAGTCATCATTTATTATCATGATGCCTTAGGCGCCATTCATTCATTTTATAACCAGGTGATCCTGATTCGCTAACAGCATCTATCCTTTACACTTCTTTGTGCTGGCTTTTCCATTACCTTTGTGGTATTATTCAATCATGTTGAGGTATGAAGAAGATCAGAGTCGCTATCAATGGCTTCGGGCGTATCGGCCGTATCACTTTTCGCAAGATACTGGAACATCCTTCTATTGAAGTTGTTGCTATCAATGATCTTACTGATGCTCATACCCTTGCTCACCTTCTGAAATATGACTCGGTACATGGTCGATTTAAGGGGAGTATTGAGAATAAGGAAGATAGCTTAATAGTCAACGGTCAGGATATCAAAATTTTAAGAGAATCTCAGCCTGATCGACTCCCCTGGCATGAGCTGAATATTGACATCGTACTTGAAGCGACCGGTGTATTTAAAGACAAGAGTTCTGCCTTCAGGCACATCAAAGCGGGGGCCAGGAAAGTCATCATCACCGCTCCTGCCACAGGAAATGGTGTAAAATATATCGTCATTGGCATTAATGAAAAGAGTATCACCGAAAATGACCTTGTGATTTCAAATGCCTCTTGTACGACCAATTGTGTTGCGCCTCTAATCCAGATTCTGGATGAAAAGTGGGGTATTGAGAAAGGGTTTATCACCACGGTACATTCTTATACCCACGACCAAAACCTGCTTGATGCCCCGCATAGCGACCTCCGCCGCGCCCGTGCCGCAGCCTATTCAATAGTACCCACCACAACTGGTGCGGCAAAAGCTGCCACACATATCTTTCCCCATCTGAAAAACAACCTTGGCGGGGCCGGCATCAGGGTCCCGGTGCCAAATGGCAGCCTGACTGATTTTACCTGTACCCTCGTCAATCCCACTTCTGTTGAAGAGATCAATGCAGCCTTTAAAGCGGCAGCGATGGGCAAATTCAAAGGTATCCTGGAATTTACAGAGGATCCCATTGTTTCTATCGACATCATTGGAAACCCCCATTCGGCAATTTTCGATGCCGGGCTCACGGCGGTGCTGGGCGAGAAAAATAAACTCGTGAAAGTAGTGGCATGGTATGACAATGAAACGGGATATTCTACACGCCTGGCTGAACTGATCGAGATATTCGCTTAGCCGCCGAAATATTCCAGTTCAAGATTCTCCCCGTCAAAAACGGCATACGTATAAAAATGGATCCAATCACCAAGGATCACACATCGGCTGTTCCCTTCAATAGGAATGTCCAGCGGACGGTGACGATGCCCCATGATAAAGAAGTCGATTTCAGGATGTTGCTGGTAATATTGCTGGGCAAAAAGGAATAAGCGCTCTTCTCTTGGGGGGTTCCCATTGTCGATTTTGTCCTCTTTTGCCATATTGGCTATACGGCTTCTGCGAGAGAAATATAGCGCCATTCGGGTGCCCCAGTCGGGATGTAACCACCGAAAAAGCCATTGGTTGAACCGAAGCTCAAAGACCTTTTTGATGAATTTATACCCATAATCCCCAGGCCCATAACCATCACCATGGGCCAGGAAAAACTTCTTATTGCCGAGGTCAATGATTTCATGTTCCCTGTGCAGGATGATCCCGATCTCTTTTTGCAGGTAATCAAAAGCCCAGATGTCGTGATTTCCGCGAAAAAGATGGACCGCAATGCCCTTGTCGCAAAACTCAGCCAACTTCCCAAATAAACGTGTGAAGCCTTTGGGAATCACAGTTTTATATTCAAACCAGAAATCAAAGAGATCTCCCATGAGATAGATAGCCTTGGCATCCGGTTCTATCTTATTGAGAAATTCCACAAAGCGACGTTCCCTTTCCAGGCTCCGCTTGTGGTCAGGAACCCCGAAATGAAAATCCGATATGAAATATATTTTGCCCGTCATTGTTTTCAATGCTTCACTCATTTGTCGGTTCAGGGATTTGCTTTTTTAGCCATTTTGAAAAAATCAAGTTTCTGAAGGTTAAAGGTAAAGCGGATCTTTTCCCTGTACTGATAAAAATAATCTTTTTGCTTTGTATCCACATTTGAACTGTACAAAGGAAAGAATATTTCAACAATATCAGGTTTCATAATAGGAATTGAAAGGCCAATAGAGAATGGCGGTGTCCCCGACTTCGTATAATCAGCATAGCCAGGATAATAAGCCACGTCGATAAAAAGCCTTAATGGAAACCTGAACGGGAAGTCCAGTTTTGCATTAAAACTTAAGAGATCATTGTAAATTACATTATGAGCCATGCTTGTTTTCATGCCTCCTTCGTCCTCTATAAATTGCTGGGAAAGTATTCCTGACGACTCACTTCTGGCAGCGAATATCCCGTCAAAATAAATGTCATCCAGTCCGGAAATCCCACTTAAATGAAAGCCAGGATCAGAGATGTCATACTGATTGCTTTGCAAATAATGCCCGAAGAAGGTCCTGAGATGAAGACTCTTTTTGCGTGCATTATATACGAAACTGGCTTCTCCAACTAGAAAAATCCGCTCAAAAACTTTATTTTTCTGATACACAAACTTTGCTGACCAGGGATGCATCTGCCTGACATTCTTCACAGTGCATGACAATTCGTTCATGGAACTAAAACTCCCAAACAAATAGTCATTTGGCCCCGCTCCACCGGAAGCCCATTTGTATTTGGTGTGGATCGACGGAATCCGATATTTCACCAGCGTACGATAAGGACTCTGTTGATTCAGACTCCTGAATTCCATTTCTAGTGAAGGGGTGAACTTGGAGGATGTCTCATAAAAAGGATCATCCCCGAAAGAGAACTTTTTATAACCCAACTCAAGTCGGGCCTCCTTTAACACTTTTACCTTGGGATGTATGGTATAAGCAATACGCCCCATGCCATTCACTTGTTTTGTCCCGAAGGCATAAAGCGGGACAACAGCCCATTCCCAGTGTTGTGAAAGCAGCGGGTCATTATAAAAAAGAAGTCCCAGCATGAACTTATCATATGCATTCGCTCCAATAGCGGGCAGGAAGTAGATGGTGTTTTTCTTTGGATCAGGAAATCTGTAAAGGAGTTTAAACTGAAAAGGCTTCCATCCCTCGCAAAAAATATTTGTATTTTTCATGTTATTCCTGCGGTTCACTTCAGGCAGCTCATTTGAGGCATCAATCCTGACTCCGGAGAAATCACCATCCTTAATATTGATGGTTTGTCGTCCGTCAAAACCATGAAACCAAAAGCAAGTATCTACTTTGTCGCCCTTCATCACGGAGAGTGGGAATGGACCTGGCACGGATCCCTTATTTTTTACGACCAGCATCACTTTTTTTGAACCATCGGAATTTTGAATCCGTTTTACTTTTGACAGTTTATAATCCAATTCACCAGGATGATTCAGCAAGTCATCAAAGAACCAGTTGAGGCTATCGTGTGATGATTTTTGGATTACCTGTTTAAAATCCGCCGGTTGCGGATGTTTAAACTTCCAGGCGGAATAATACGCCTGCATGGCGGTATCAAAACGCGACTGTCCCAGAGCATGTTCCAGATAATTAAGATTCATTGAGCTTTGCATATAGACATCCAGCCCGTACTGATAGGTGGGATAATCCTGGGCCCGCATTGTTATTGGCATATCGAGTCCCAGCTTCGCCTGGTAGGACCAGGCAAAGTATTTTGTCTGCGGCGACATCCCCGAAAGACCACGGAAAAAATTTGCCAACGAGTTTTTCTGTATCTTCCTGGGATACTTCATCTCCATATAACGGTCTTCATAATAGGAATTGATTCCTTCGTCCAGCCAGGGATGATCTCGTTCATCAGAGCCGAGGATTCCATAGAACCAGTTATGCCCGACCTCATGGACAATGACATCTTCAAGCCCTTCAGCATAGCCACTTCTTCCAATGATGGTAATGGTAGGATATTCCATTCCTGCCCCGGCTGAAAGGACGCCCTGTAAAGCAGTTGCATGATCATAGGGATATTCACCGACCCAAAGCGAATAGTAATAAATCGCATTATTGACATAAGAAATGGCATCTTTCCACAACTTCGCCTCAACTTCGGTAAAAAACACCGCTGTTTTCACTTTCCGCTGGCTATTGGGTAACGTGACCTCACCCTTCAAATAATGATAATGTTTGTCGGCAAACCAGGCGAAGTCATGAGTTTTGTCCTGGAAATAATGAACCGTCTTTGTTGTCGGGGCTGAAGGGATTTTGACTGTATCCAAGTCCTTAAAATCTTTGATGGCAGCCGTAACAGCAGCCAGGCTATCGAGGCAGCGCTCTTCTGCCGGGCAATCCGTCAGATTTCCAGTTGAAGCAACAATATAATTTGCTGGAACCGTTATAAAAACATCGAATGAGCCAAATTCGCTGTAAAACTCACCCTGGTTGAGGTAAGGAATCGGATGCCAGCCTTCCCGATCATATACTGCCGGCTTGGGATACCATTGGCTGATAAAATATGACTGTTCAGTATGCCCCAGCCTTGAGAAGTTTGCTGAAGGTATTTTAACTCTGAATGGTGTAGAAATCCTGACTTTGCCACCGGGCAATATGCTGTGATCCAGGATCAGCCGACACATATCAGGGCTGTTTTTATAACTTTCCCACATGACTCTTTTCCCGTCGACACTGAAATCAAGACTGTCTATGCTGCCTTTATCTTCAGAACTACTGAACTGAAATTCAAGACTGCCTTGTTCGCGGGCTTGTCGGGCAAAGTCGGTGTGGGTATCGCGGTATCCGTTGGGCCATAAATGAAACCATATTTCTTTCAGGGTATCCGGAGAATTGTTGGTATAGAAGAGATCTTCTGTCGCCCGCAACATATGCCGTTGGTCGTCAAGACGCACCCAGAGGGTGTAATTCACTTCCTGTTGAAAGTAATTTTGCGACCTGGCTGTTGTGACAAGGATGCACAAAACAATCAGCAGTAGCGTTTTTCTCATCATTCCTGGCTTCCTATTCTTGTTTTTTTAGTTTGGGATTTTCTTTGGCAAGCTGCTGTTCTGCTATCTTACGTTTCGCATCACTTACACGGCTGTGATGATCAATGGCATGTTTGTTATTGGGATATTTCTGCATGAGGGCACTATCAAGACGAGAAAACAGCGAGAAATCCTGTTCAATGGTCAACAGCCGTTGTGGCCCCAGCCTCTGATTGATGACAAAAAGTGAAGCGAGCGATTGCGGATGTTGATCAATGAATCTCCTCGCCATTGCCTGCTCATCTTCAAAAATGGTTTTATAGGTCATGTCGAGCCTGGGCCTTAGTTCTGCATATTTATCCGTATTCCTGACAGACTCAAACACTTTCTTTAGGGAATCGATCCGGGTCTGGACCTTTTGCATTTGCTTCTGAAAATCTTTAAGCAGCAGAGAACCAGGTGATCCGCTTACTTCATAGGTAGAATTATTGTCCTTGGCTTGCATCACTAGCTTCACCTTCTCTCCAGGCTCAACAAGAAGAACAATTGGTTGTTTTTGCCCGGAATGAATCAGATAAAATGAGGTTTCTTTGTTATCAGGGGAAAATATAGCCCGGCTTTCTTTACGGATGTCGATGGAATCCAGCACTTTTACATTGCCGACGTTCAGTTCTTTAAGATACACATAATCTATGCCTGCTGAATTTAAAACAGTTACACTGATCTCTGTCCCTGAACTCTCCTGTTTCTTTTCTCCCGACTTGTTGTAATGACTGATTAGTGCTGCTATCGGGATAACAGCCAACAACCACCATTTCATTTTCCGATTCCTGTCAGATAAACTATCAAATTTTAAAGCCACTTTTTCTTTCTAAAAAAATACAACATCAAAGAAACACTACATACAATCACGATCCAGAAGTACAAATAACCGTAAGGCCAATTCAATTCCGGAATATTTTTAAAATTCATCCCATATACCGAGGCAACAAAAGATAGTGGCATGAAAATAGTTGCGATAATGGTCAGCACTTTCATTACTGCATTCATTTTATTGTTCTGGTAACTTAGGTAAACATCCATGATGCCACCCAATATATCTCGCTGATTTTCAACACTTTCCATGATATGAACACTGTGATCGTAAACATCCCTGAAGAAAGGTAAGATTTCTTGTGAGATGATATGCGAATCCCGTTTCTCTATCCGCGACAAAGACTCTCGTAAAGGAAATACCGAATGTAAGAGGACAGAAAGCAAGCGTCTCATCCGCATAAAGGACCGCATTGGTTTGCCACTAAGGTCCTGGATCATCTTTTCTTCCAGGTCTTCAATGTTATCGGCAATTTTCTCAATAATATCAAAATACTGGTCAACCACTGAGTCGATGATCCGGTATGCCAGGTAATCCGGGCCTTTCTCCTGGCGGCGGGTAGCTCCTGAAACCAGACGATTGCGGCCTTCTTCAATCAAGGGACTGCTTTCTTCCTGGAAAGATATCACATAATCACTTCCCAACACGAGGCTGATTTGCCGCTCGAAGAGAATGGCAGCGCTAGCCTGGTAACTCAACTCTTTGACCGTCATAAACAAGTAATGATCAAACTCTTCGAATTTCGGCCGCTGCTCCGTATTAGCGATATCTTCGAGGATCAGGGGATGGATGCCAAAAAGCTTACCGAGTTTATCGAGGACATCAGTATGGCAGATGCCAATGATATCAATCCATTTTTTTCTCCCATCAGCCTGGGACAGGAGCGGCTCCAGGTCACTAAAGTCTTTCAGATCATGGCTTTCGGCATTATCCTTATCGTAAAATATTACGCGGATCTGCAAAGGGACATTCCTACGTTTCCCGATATACATGATGCTTCCGGGAGGAAGGCCCGCTTTGGCAGATGTTCTTTTTTCGTTAGCCTCCAAGCTGTGTCAATTTGAATTTGTAAATATCTATCTTTACAAAAGTAATAAAATGAAAGCCTACTATCCACACCGGCAGTTATTCATTCATCTCAGTTATTTTCTATTGTACCTGGGGCTGAGTATTTTCCCTGGTTATCTCATGGCACAGAGCTACCTGCTCATTGAGAAACCCGGGAAGGTAAAAAATATCAAATTACAGCCAGGAGATGATCTTACATTCATGCTCAGGGGTGAAACTGAATTTCGAACGGCCACAATTGCCCGGCTTACCGACTCTACGATCATCCTGGGAAATGGATTCAAAATAACGCTTAAGTCTGTATCCAAGGTCAGAAAAGAACGCTGGGGAATGAATCGTTTATACAAGGTCAGCGGCATCGCGGGAATTGGTTATCTCATTTTAGATGTCTTTAACAACGGAATCAATGGGACCGGGCCTTTAGCAAATCAGCATACTTTGATTGTTTCCGGCATCCTGCTTACTACTGCTGTGATCTCTTACAAACTCTCAAAGCGGACGATGGTGATGGGTCACCACTGGCGGCTCCAGGTAATGGATCTGCAGAATCCGCCGATGCTGAAATAATTTCTTGAACCCAAACAAAATAAACTAGTTTTTATACACATGCCAATCATCAAAACCATAAAAGGAATAACGCCCATCATGGGCAAAGACTGTTTTCTTGCCGACAATGCTGTGGTGATCGGTGACGTCGTGATGGGCGACGGATGCAGCGTCTGGTTCGGCGCTATCGTACGTGGCGACGTACATTCTATTCGGATCGGGAATAAAGTCAACATCCAGGATGGCGCCATTGTCCATTGCACCTATCAGAAATCCCCTGTCAATATTGGCAACAACGTCTCTATCGCCCACCGTGCCATCATCCATGGCTGCACTATTCACGACAATGTATTGATTGGCATGGGTGCTATTATTATGGATAATGCCGTTATTGAAAGCAATAGTGTCATCGCTGCAGGTGCGGTTGTCCTTGAAAATACTGTAGTAAAGACCGGAAGCGTTTATGCAGGGATGCCTGCGAAGTTTGTGAAATCTATCGACGAAAACCTCCTAGCCGGGCAGGTTATGCGCATCGCCAATAGCTATAATATGTATGCAAGCTGGTATGGTGAGGATGAACAATAAATTTGTCTAAATTTGTCGGTCTCATTGTGAGGCATCATCGCGATATTATGATAAGACATTTACCCCTTCCTCTTCTCTTACTCCTGTTTCTCTTCCAGACATCCTTAACTACTAAGGCACAAAATGCTTCTATCCGTGGATTTGTGTATGAAAAGAAAACCGGGGAACCAGTCATCTTTACCAATGTTTACCTGAAAAGGACAACTTATGGCGCCACAACCGACGTCAATGGTTATTTCCTGATCCCTTCGGTCCCGGTAGGGGATTACACCCTGATGGTGACTTTTGTCGGCTATGACACCCTGGCCATGCCTGTGTCGCTGAAGGCAGGTGATGTGATCAATAAAAAACTTTTTGTAGAGGAACGGGCCATCATGCTCAACACTGCACACATCTCAGCAGAGAAACAGGAGTCCAGGACAGAAACCAAGACCTCTGTTGTCAAGATTACCCCAAAACAGATCAAACAAATCCCTACTATCGGCGGGACACCAGACCTGGCGCAATATCTGCAAGTATTACCTGGTGTCATTTTCACCGGAGATCAGGGTGGTCAGCTGTATATCCGGGGAGGATCTCCTGTACAGAATAAAGTCATACTCGACGGAGCTATCATTTACAACCCTTTCCATTCTATCGGTCTTTTCTCTGTATTTGAGACTGATATCATCCGCAATGCTGACATCTATACAGGTGGATTCAACGCTGAATATGGTGGCAGGATATCCTCAATAATGGATATCACCACCCGTGATGGCAACAAAAAGAGATTTTCCGGGAAAGCCGGGGCAAGCTTCTTTGGCGCACGGCTGCTTCTGGAAGGCCCGCTCAGCAAACAAAAAGAGGAAGGCTCAAGCAGTTCCTATATCTTCTCATTTAAAAACTCATATCTGAGTCAAAGCTCAAAACTGTTTTACAGCTATGTGAACAAAGACGGGCTTCCTTTCGACTTCACTGACATTTATGGGAAAATTTCGCTGAATTCAGCCAATGGCAGCAAAGTTAATTTTTTCGGATTTAGCTTTAATGACAAAGTGAATTACCAGATGATTTCTGATTTTCACTGGAAGTCGGTCGGCGGAGGATCAAACTTCCTGGTGATCCCGGAACGTTCACCGGTATTGATGATGGGGAATTTTGCTTATTCATCTTATGACATGGTGTTAATGGAAAGCGACGGACTCCCCAGGGAAAGCTCAATCAAAGGCTTTAATGCAGGTCTGAACTTTAACTATATCCTGTCTAAAGATGAGATCCGATATGGACTTGAATTGAATGGGTTTAGAACTGATTTCAATTTTTACAATTCTGTTAATCGTTTGATCACTCAAGAGGACAACTCAACAGAAATTGCAGCATTTTTTAAATACAAGCTGAGCCGTGGCAAATGGCTGGTAGAACCAGGCTTAAGGGTTCAATGGTATGCTTCTCTTGCCGAGTTTAGTCCGGAACCGCGCCTTGCAGTAAAATACAGTGTCAACAACCGCCTGCGTCTGAAAATGGCAACGGGACTTTATTCCCAGAATCTCATCAGCGCAAACTCCGATAAGGATGTTGTCAACCTGTTTTACGGCTTTATCTCAAGCCCTGACAACTTACCGGAAACATTCGATGGAAAACCAATCACTCATAAACTCCAGAAAGCCCAACACATCGTTTTTGGCTGCGAATATGACCTGGCACAATATATTACTGTGAATATCGAAGGCTATTACAAGAACTTTTCTCAACTCACCAACCTAAACAGGAACAAAGTATTTGACGACACCCCCGATTATTCTGACAAGCCTGATGAGCTTAAGAAAGACTTCATCATTGAAAGCGGGAAAGCGACGGGAATTGATATGTCAATCAAATATGACTATAAAAACTTTTATTTCTGGGGAACCTATTCCCTTGGCTTTGTGAACCGCTACGACGGGCAAATCACATACCCTACACATTATGACCGCAGGCATAATATGAATGTCGTGGGTTCTTATTATTGGGGTGACGACAAAGAATGGCAATTCGATGTACGATGGAATTTCGGATCGGGTTTCCCATTCACAAAAACTGCCGGATACTACGGAAAGCAAACTTTCGGCCAGGGAATCAACACCAACTACACGACTGCTAATGAAGAAATGGGTGTGCTTTATGATGTAATTAATGGAGGACGACTTCCCACCTATCATAGGTTAGATGTCAACCTGAAACGTAAATTTCAGCTTCGGGAGACTACATTTCTGGAGGTGGATGCGAGTGTGACGAATGTCTATGATCGCAAAAATGTGTTTTATTTTGACAGAATGAAAGGGCAAACGGTATATCAATTGCCAATTTTGCCATCCCTGGGGATTACCCTTATATTTTAACAGCCCCGAACAGACAAAAAAAGTAGGTTTTGGCTATTCTTCCTTTACCTCAAGGAAGAATCCTGTGCCGTGGTAATTGATAATGCTGATGGAAGGATCCTCACGCAGGTGTTTCCTTAATTTGGTAATGAAAACATCCATGCTTCTGCCGATAAAATAATCATCGTCACCCCAGACCATCTTCAGTGCGAGTTCGCGCTTTAACAGCTGATTTTTATTGATCACCAGCAAATGTAAGAGATCCGCTTCTTTTTTGGTCAAACGTTGCTCCTTATCATTGATACGGAGCTTCATATTAGAATAGTCAAAAGTGTAATTCCCAAGAGAATAAATCTCTTTGTCTCCACCACGTCCGTCAGCTGGTTTCAATTGGCAACGTTTTAGAATTGCATGGATTCGCAACTCAAGCTCCTCTGTGCTGAATGGTTTCGCGAGGTAATCATCACATCCTACTTTAAAGCCCCTGATACGGTCCTCCTTCATGGAGCGGGCAGTGATAAAGATTACTGGAACATCCTCATTCAACTTACGAATTTCTTCAACAAGCCCAAAACCATCTTTCTTGGGCATCATGACATCAACAAGACAAAGGTCAATGTCATTGCGATAGAAAGTTGTCAAACCTTCTTCGCCGTCAAAGGCCCTGATGATCTCATAACCTTGTAGTTCCAGGAAATCCATAATGACCTCACTCAGGTTGGGATCATCCTCAACCAGCAAGATCTTCGCTAATTTCTTCTTGTTGTTTTTGTAAGTCAACGTCCTGTAAGTTAAATGGAAAAAATATACTGAATTTGCTTCCTTGTTTGGGTGTGCTCTCTAAGGTGATGGATCCGCCATGAGCATCTACGACGGTCTTTGCATAAAATAAACCCAATCCAAAACCGCCAACATTTTTCATAGGTCCGGTATTGACCCTATAAAGTTGTTTAAAGATCTCCTTTTGATTCTCCTGTTTGATTCCGACTCCTTTATCTTCCACAGTAATTAATACACCTCCCGGAGCATCATGTGTACTGACGGTGATATGAGGCGCACAATGTGAATATTTCTCAGCATTGTCGATCAGGTTAGAGAATACATTGGTAAAATGTTCTTTATCAGCAACAATCCCAGATTGAGTAGCCTTAAAATCTGATTTGATGATTCCTTTACGCTGCTTCACAATGAGTTGAAAACTCCGGATCAGTCCTTCCAGCGTTTTATGGACCTCAAAAAACTTTTTGCGTAAGGTAAACTCTCCTTTGTCAATGACAGCCATTTGCAACACCTGTTCTACTTGTTTTTTCAATCGCTCATTCTCTGTCTGTATGATCTCGGCATAACGGAATGATTTCTCAGGAGATCCCAAAACAGTTTGATTTTGTAACATCTCGCTGGCAATGGATATCGTTGCAATCGGGGTTTTAAATTCATGGGTCATGCTGTTCAGGAAGTCGGCTTTCATCTCCGACACTTTTTTCTGACGCATCAGCGAATACACTGAAAAAGAAAAGCCAAAAACCATAGCAACGATAAGAATCAGAGAAACGACAAGCCACAACCACATATTTCTTAGCACTACCGCTTGCTGGTTGGGAAAATATATCCCCAGATTATAAGTCTCTGAACGAAAAAGGCAGGTCAAGGACGCTGTTAATGAACTGGAAAACAATCTATCCTGGTAATTTCCTGCGAGGCCCATGATGAACCTATGATCTTTTCTACAATAAACGCCATAATAATAATCTTTCCCGGGCACAAGATCAGGAAATTCAAGCCTGATCAATGAATCCAAGGATCTCGATGAAATCACCGCTTTAATGTTTCCGTGGTCAATACGACAACTCATGCCACATCTTTGCATATTGCTATCAGTCATGCCACTGCGTTTCTCCTGCCGCATGAATAAGAGGTTGTCGACTACCCTTTCCAGTGAGATCCTCGCTCTGTGGTCGAAGACCTCGCTTTTCTGCTGCACAGCATCCCTCACCCAGAATAGCTGGGTAATCACCATTCCGGTTAAAGCCAGGGAGGTGATAAGCAAAATATAAACAACAGATTTTTTGAACATTGTCAACAAAACTAATAAAGAATCATGATTTTATAAGCCATTCTTTTAAAACGCTATTTATCTTTCCTTCGATAACCGGTTTTGAGACATAGTCGTCCATCCCGGATTCTCTGCAGCGTTCTTCCTCACCTTTAACAGTTCCTGCCGTTAAGGCGATGATCGGAGTTCGTTTTCCAGCATGCTGTTGTTCATACTTGCGAATTTCCTGGCTTGCTTCATAGCCGTTCATCAAGGGCATTTGGATATCCATAAAAATAAAATCCGGTTTTGTCTCCTGAAAAAGGGTGACCGCTTCCATGCCATTATTGGCTTTTATGATCGAAGAAGCCGGTAACAAATAAGTAAGAATTGTTGACGCGAGCATCATGTTTACCTGATTGTCTTCTACAATCATAATTTTAAAATGGTCTTTCGAGAGAACAAGCCTTTCTTTTGTGGAACTCATCAAAGGAAGTTCCCGACGGGAATCCTTTGACAATGAAACGTCAGGCATTGCCTGAAACAATTTCGTCATTTTAACAGGCTTAATCAATGTTTGAACTTCCCCAAGCTCTGCACTTTCTGCAACGACATCGATAGAGAAAAAGAAGCGACTCCCAACGCCAATTTCACTCTCAATTTCTAATCGGCCACCCATCATCTCAACCAATTTATTAGATATAGAAAGCCCCAATCCGGTACCTCCATATTTTCGGGTTGTTGTTGAATCCGATTGGGAGAAAGAATCGAAGATATATTTTTGCTTTTCCCAAGCAACGCCAATTCCGCTATCCCTTACTGTAAATGTCAGGCGGGACATGCCATTGATTCCCTTCAATTCCTGAGATTCAATTTTAAATTCCACTTCACCTTTTTCTGTAAATTTAAAGGCATTACCCAAAAGATTTACCAGCACTTGTCGCAAGCGAATTGGATCTACATTTATATACCGGGGCAAGCTGCCAGGAATATTAAAAAGCAATTCAATCCCCTTTTCATGGAATCCAAATTTCAGGACATCTGTGATTTGTTCAGCAAGGAGAATTATATCTGTCCTTTCCGGATTCAACTCAAATTTTCCGGATTCAATCTTCGAAAAATCAAGAATGTCATTCAGCAAATCAAGTAAGGAATTGGCCGAATAATAAACCGTTTGCATATAATGACGCTGTGCATCATTGAGTTGTGTTTTCATCAGCAAGTCAGAAAAACCAATGACACCATTAAGTGGTGTCCGGATTTCATGGCTCATATTGGCCAGAAATTCAGACTTTGCCTTATTGGCAGTCTCAGCAATTTCCTTCGAATTAATCAGTTCCTGTTCAGCCCGTTTTAGAGAGGAAATGTCAACATAAGATTCTACCAAACGCTTTCTGCCATTAAATGTGGATCGGATCACCGATTTCAGGATGGGAATTTGCTCCCCTTTATTGTTTAAGAAGACTTTTTCCGCAGAATTCATCGTGGCGTGCGCATCTCTGAATACACAGTCATCAGATTGGGTCGGGCAAAGAGTATCATGGCAGGATTTTCCTATAATTGATTCTTTGGAACTCCCAAAAAGATCCGCCCCTTTTTTATTAATGAATGAAATCTCATGGGTTTCAACATCAATAATAGTAACCCCAACATCTTGCGAGTCCAGGATCTCACGCAATGAAGTCTCACTCTCTTTCAATGAAATCTCCATCTGCTTTCGCTCTTCAATTAACCTTATCAGGGATTCAAGCAAATAAGCATTGGATTTATAAATAGAATTATGCTCACTTTCAACCACATTGTCATCATAGCTGAGGGCTTCTATGGCTTCTCTGATCTTTGCAAATGTCTCATTCTGAGCCTCAGCATCTTCTTGCTTTTTAAGATAAGCATCCCTGAGTTCCTGTGAACTTATTTCAATAGAATTCTGAAGGAATTGAATATCGTCATCCAGGGCTTTATAAGTATCACTGATATCCTGAAAAAAACCAATAAGACTCACCGGAATATTTTCAATAGAGCCAAAGTGCTTTTTCACTTGGCGTAACAACAACTTGTTCAGGGAGCCATTCATAATTGCCTGCTTACATTTCTTTAAAAACAGTAATGGTCATTGTTTGGTTATGAAGCTCACAATGTTTTTCAAATGGATTCACCGGACATATTTCCCCGTAAGAATAAAAACCAGCTATGGTGGTGGCATCTCCGATCACCTCTATAACACTCTCGAGTTCTTCTTCAATTCTTTGTTTTAAAACAAGTTTTCTGCCAACGCAACTGATCAGAATTGCGAGATCAGGATATGAATCCTTTAAACTGACCAGGGACATTTTTGCAGCTTCACTCGCCCCCTCATTAAGTCTGTAAAAGTTTGCCTTCATCAGTCTCACATATTCTCCCTGGGGAATGTTTCCGGCAAAAACCATAGAGCCATCATGCTCATTTACAGACAATACAGTCCGAACTAAATATGTCTCAGCATCCCGTATCCTAATGCTAAGGGGAAACAACATTGCTGAGGCCGGAAGTTCAGCAGCAAAATCACCAAGGTATTTTTTATACAATTCTAAAGCGGGTTGTTCATCAAGTTCATACAGGATGTTTCCATGTGAACGGGTTACCAACCTGTCGACTCCAAATGAGTCCCAGCCTCCCCTCGATCCATAACCAACCTTAAGGTGATCGCCGTAAAAACCAATAGCGACAACAGCGTTCTTTTCCCCGGCCTGGTTATGAACTATCACCGTTTCAAGAAAATTGACCTCATCACCAGCCAGTCCGCCTGTGACCGATACCAAATCCTTTAAGCAGCTGTTAAGACCTTTGGTGAGTTCACTTCCGTTTACATTCAAGCCCTCCGAAAGGATCATCACATGCTTTAAATCCTTTTTATCCAATTTGGCGGCCAGTTTCTCGCCGATACCAAAGCTATCTTCCATGTCACTTATCAACTCTTTGACAATTGTTATTGTAGATTTCTCAAACCATGCCGCGGTGCATATAATACTGTTGCTTATTACTTCATCCTGGAGAATGTCACCACAGGTGGAACAGCCCACAATCTCGGCATCTGGATAACTCATTTGAATTGCCTCAAAATGTTTTTGTTGCTTTAATAAGTCCTTTTTGCCAAAAAGGAAAACAAGCTGGGCCAGGGCACCAAGATTCTGATCTGTTCTCTTAACCCATCCCTGGGCTTCAGTAAAAATACTTTGCTCCGTTCTCATTGGGCGATGCTTTAGTTTAAACAAACATACACAAATTTTGTCTTCTAAGACAGAAACGCTGCAAACAACATTTTTGTTTGCGAATACCTTGTTATATTTGCGGTTGAGCGGAGAATCGCACGCTAAATTTTTATTGAAAATAACACATGAAATTTACAATTGAGATCTTGCCATTTGTAGATTCAACTCAAACACACCTTGAGTCGCTTTTAACAACTAAGAACCTGGAAGAAGGAACGTTAATCCTTGCCACAGATCAATGGCAAGGGCATGGCCAGGAAGGGAACTCGTGGGAAAGCGAAGCCGGCAAAAACCTGACTTTTAGCCTTTTGCTTAAACCAATCGGAATAAAAGCTGCGGATCAGTTTTATTTGAACATGGCAATGTCGTTGGGTGTAACTGACTATCTGATGGAGAAAAAGAACATCTCCTCCCCTGTCTTTATCAAATGGCCGAACGATTTCTATATCGGGCGTAAGAAAGTTGGAGGGATGATCATGAATAATGCAGTATCAGGGGACAGCCTGTTGCATTGCATCATTGGTATTGGACTGAATATTAACCAGTTTGATTTCACGAAACACTGTCCTAATCCTACTTCCCTTACATTGGAGACAAGAATAGAATATGACTTAAATACAGAGTTAAACACCCTGCTAAAAAGCCTGACAGACAGGTATCAGGCTTTACTAGATCATGGCTTAATGTCTATCCGCAAGGATTACTTAGCCCGATTGTTTCAAATTGGGATTGAAGCTGCTTATCGGATAAAAGGAGTTTTGGTTTATGGAATGATCCAGGGGGTCGATGAATTTGGCCGTTTGCAATTCACTCAAAATAACAATACGTCCCATTGCTGCGACATCAGAGAAATCGAATTTGTATTGTAAAGTGCTTCAGGCCCGGGATGCTTCAACCACTTCTTTCAGCCGTGTGACAAGGATATTCACGAAATTCTGAAGCGGAGATTTAACCATCATGCTCATCATTGGATTTAGATCCGCTTCAATAGAAAGTGAGGTTATTGCACCACTTGCCACCTCTTCAAATCGCCAGATCATGGAGAAAGAAAATGGGGAACGCCCTTCTGAAGCAACACGAATGAGGGAATAAGGGATCTTCTCGGCCATTCGTAATTCAATATCTGCCATTCCCTGGATGTTAAAAGAACAGCTGTCGGCCGTAGATTGCCATTTACTGATCTGGGGTGGCATCAGATCCTTTAATCGGTCAAAATCACCTAAAAAAGAATATAAAGCAGAAGCGGGCGCAGCAATGCTTACCTTTTCGCTATCAATTGTTGTCATAGAGGGAAATATTAAACTAGCGTGTGCCCCAGGCTTCAGGATCTACGCGCCATTTAGCCAGGGAATCCATATCAGATTCTGATATAGATTTATTTTTCAAGGCTTGTTTCACCAGCATATTATAATCTGTCAAGGTATGAAGCTTTACATTGGCTTCTTTGAAATTCTGCTGTGCGACAGGCAAGTCATAGGAGAAGATGGCAAGCATCCCTTTCACATTGCAACCCGCTTCGCGGAGTGCGATGACAGCCTCCAGGCTTGATTTTCCGGTTGAGACAAGATCTTCAATGACGACCACACTCTGCCCTGATTCAATCACACCTTCAATTTTATTTGACAGGCCGTGTTTTTTTTCAGCAGCCCTTACATATACGAAGGGCAGCCCAAGATCCTGGGCAACCAAAACGCCATGAGCTATGGCGCCTGTTGCTACACCGGCAACCACGTCAGCAGAAATATATAACTCATTAAATAGTTTCACAAACTCCTGCCGGATGTATGTCCTTATTTTAGGAAAAGACAAAATTTTACGGTTATCACAGTAAATCGGGGACTTTAATCCCGATGCCCAGGTAAAAGGATTGTTGTTGTCAAGTTTAATTGCTTTAATTTGCAAGAGGAACTCGGCAGTTTTTAGCGCAGTATCTTCATTGTATATCATGCAGCAAAGCTATAAAATATATATAGATCAAAAAGTACTTACTTTATTTGAATCATTCCAAATTGGATTAAACCCTGATCCGGTCATCTACAGAAAAGTATCTAAAAAATCTGATATTCAGGCTGTACTGGACGAATGGGTCCCTTCCGATTCCATGGAATTGTTTCTTTATTCGGACAAACCGGCAAAAGAACTTTTTAAGAAACTCAAAAAACTATTTCGTATTATCAATGCAGCCGGCGGCCTGGTTATTAATACAAGAAAACAATTGCTGTTCATCCGGAGGTTAGGATTGTGGGACCTTCCCAAAGGGAAAGCGGAGAAAGATGAACACATCCGGGACACTGCAATCCGCGAAGTCACCGAAGAAACAGGTCTGAAACCGCTACGAATTCTTTTCTCATTAGATTCAACCTATCACGTTTATTATACATCCAAATCACGGATCCTGAAGAAAACATACTGGTATCTTATGATGTATGAAGGTTCTGCGGAACCGGTTCCTCAAATTGAAGAGTCAATAACGGATGTAAGATGGTTTGATCTGGAGGAATCTGCCATACTTGCGAGGCAAACTTATCCATCCCTGAGAGAGATCCTGGTAAAAGCCATTACTTTCTTCAAAGGATAAGCTCTTAGTTTCGAAACAGATCCGCTGATATTTCACGAGCTTGCAAAAATGTGCCGAGCCTATCACAAAATTAGATATTTTTGCACCCAAATTGACTTATCCGGTTTGACCGGGTTCAAGATAAGCTTATGATTACTCATCTCGACGGAAACCTTGTGGAGAAAACCCCCACCTATGCAGTTATTGACTGTGGTGGAGTTGGTTATTTCATGAACATTTCCCTGAATACTTTTGCAAAACTACCGGAGAATGGCCCGTGTAAGTTGTATACACACCAGGTGATCCGTGAAGATGCCAATATTTTGTATGGCTTCCTTGACCCGGAGGAACGTTCAGTCTTCCGTCATCTGATCACTGTGCAGGGTGTTGGCCCGAATACAGCACGTATGATTCTCTCTTCATTAACGGTTAGAGAAGTATACCAGGCTATCGGGACTGCTCACGTTGCTACCCTGAATGCTGTCAAAGGAATTGGTGCCAAGACTGCTCAAAAAATAGTTTTGGAATTGAAAGACAAGCTTACAAAAGAGGGCTTTCAAGCAGAATTTTCTGCCAATCAGCACAATAGTACTGATAAGGAAGCGTTATCAGCTCTTATCATGCTTGGGTTTGCGAAGAACCAGGCTGAAAAAGCCGTTCAAACTGTGCTAAAGTCTCAAACACAAGATATTAGCCTGGAAGATTTGATTAAAGCCAGTTTAAAAATTTTATAACAATAGCTTAAAAACTTATAATACTTTCCCACGGATTGGAGCGATTTTTAAAATATATATTGTATTCGGTTAGTTTCCTGTTACTTATCACGGCAGTTTTTGGTGCGAACCCACGCTTGAGCGCACCTGAAAGTCCTCCGAGGCTATCAGTATCATCACCAGTACCTAGAAACGGCTCCCCTATTCCTCCACCTGATTCTATAGACCCTGACACAATAAAACCAGCTCCCAGCAGTCTCACTTTCCCTATTCCTAAAGAAGATCCTATTTTTAACGGAAACCAGCCAAGTAGCCCGCTTTATATGGCTGACCCGGAAAATGTAGTCAACTCAGTTGAATACGATCCTGAAACAAACAGATATTATTTTGTTGAGAAAATTGGTGATCATTATTACCGCTCACCCAACTACATGACCTTTGATGAATATCTGAAATATGATCTTAAAAACTCGGTTAACAACTATTTCAAGCAAAGATCAAGTGATGTTGTAGGCACGAAACGGAATGCCCTGTTACCACCGATAAAAATCGGAGGGGAAGCCTTTGACCGCATCTTTGGCGGTAACACTGTTGATATCAGGCCTTCAGGATCGGCAGAGCTGACATTTGGAATCATTTCAAACCGCCAGGATAACCCTGCCCTCGATGTAAAACAAAGAAGGACCACCAATTTCGACTTTCAGGAAAAGATACAAATGAGCCTGATTGCCAAAATTGGCGATAAAATCGAGTTCAAAACAAACTATAATACTGAAGCTACATTCCAATTTGAGAATAAACTTAAACTCAAATATGAAGGAAAAGAAGATGAGATCATCAAACTCATCGAAGCCGGTGACATCACCATGCCCCTGAATAGTACGCTTATCACAGGGAGCCAAAGCCTTTTCGGTTTAAAAACGAAATTACAATTCGGAAAAACTACAGTGACTGCAGTTTTCTCGCAACAAGAAAGCCAGAACCAAACAATCAATGTGCAAGGGGGTGCTCAAACACATGAGTTTAGTATGACTGCCGATCAATACGAAGAGAATCGCCACTTCTTCCTTGCGCAATATTTTCGTGACAATTACAACAAGTCTCTCTCCCAGCTTCCTATTATAAACTCATCGATCAACATTACAAAAATCGAAGTATGGGTGACCAATATTGGCCCTGCTGTTACTGACAACAGAAACACAGTCGCTTTCGCTGACCTGGGTGAGAAAAACCCTTATAATTACCTGATACATACAGAACCGGGTTATCCTTTTCCATCAAATCATTCCAATGACCTGATGAGGAATCTGGATACCGCCAAGGTCCGGGATATCAATACGGTAACGAATTACCTTACCGCTAAAGGTTTTATTTCAGGCGAAGATTACTCGAAAGTCGAACTTGCCAGGCGACTCACAGCTTCTGAATACACCTTCAATAGCAAATTAGGCTTTATCTCTCTGAACACCACCTTAAATTCTGACCAGACCCTTGCAGTTGCTTACCAGTATACAGTCATTGGTTTTGATTCAATTTTTATGGTGGGAGAGTTTTCTGACCAGGGAATCTCCTCACCCAAATGTCTGGTCACGAAAATGCTGAAAAGCACAAACGTGAATACCCACCTGCCATTTTATAAACTCATGATGAAGAATGTTTATGCCATCGGAGCTTACCAGGTGATGAAAGACGATTTTTACCTGAATATCTTATACCGTGGCAACGACAACGGCGTTCCCACAGGATATCTCACTGAAGGCCCTATCAAAGGTGTTCCCCTGATTAAGGTCTTCAATTGCGACAACCTCGACCCTATGTTAAATCCGCCTGGCGATGGCGTTTTTGACTTTATCGACGGGGCAGCAAAATTCGGTGGCACAATCAACTCAATCAACGGAAGGGTCTATTTCCCGGTGCTGGAACCTTTTGGCAAGACTTTAAGAGATAGTCTTAATGATCCTACGCTAGCCGATAAATACTGTTATGACTCATTATATACACTGACGAAAAACGGGGCGCAACAATATCCTGATAAAAACAAATTTGTCATTGAGGGATTTTATAAATCTTCTTCCGGATCCGAAATCCCGCTTAATGCGATGAATGTACCTCAGGGCTCTGTCAAAGTTACCGCCGGCGGAATTCCTCTAGCCGAGAACGTTGACTTCACCGTCGATTATACATTGGGCAGGGTCAGGATCATCAATGAAGGAGTGCTGAATTCAGGGACCCCTGTTAAAATTACGCTGGAGAACAACTCCATGTTCAGTGTGCAAACCAAAAGAATGATGGGTCTTCATGCTGATCATCGGTTTTCTAAAGATCTGAATCTTGGGTTTACAATACTTAACCTCACTGAACGTCCATTGACACAGAAGGTTAACTATGGGGATGAGCCAATCTCGAATACAATTTGGGGGATGGATTTCAATTACCAAAAAAACGCCCCCTTTATCACCAAATTAATTGACAAACTCCCTTTTTACAGTACAAAAGCCCCTTCCAAGATTTTATTTGAAGGAGAATTTGCGCACTTCATTCCGGGTCATAGCAAAGCTGTTGGCAAAACAGGAACCTCATATATTGATGATTTTGAAGGAAGTCAGTCATCTATTGATCTGAAAAATATTGGAAACTGGTTTATTGCCAGTACACCCCAGGGACAACCGGATCTGTTCCCCGAATCCAGGCCGATGTCAGGACTGGAATACGGATTTAACCGTGGAAAGATGTCATGGTATATCATTGACCAGTTATTTTATAACCGTACAGGGACTAGCCAACGACCACCGAACATCAGTAAAGACGAAATTTCAAAGAACCTTGTTCGCGACGTACTAGAAACAGAAGTCTTCCCGAACAAGCAGAATGCAAATAACATCCCGATGAACCTTCCGGTTCTCAACCTTGCGTTCTATCCTTCGCAAAGAGGACCCTACAATTATGATGTTGAAGGAATGCCAAAATTCTCTTTCGGTATCAACGCGGATGGAACCTTAAAAAGGCCTGAAACTCGATGGGCCGGGATGATGCGCAAACTTGAGACCACAGACTTTGAAGCTACAAATGTGGAATCGGTTGAGTTCTGGATGATGGATCCCTTTACTGACCAAGCTGACCCTAACAACAAAGGACAACTTTACATCGACCTGGGCGACATTAGTGAAGATATCCTCAAAGACTCCAGGAAGAGCTTTGAGCAAGGATTGCCAACCAGTGATCCGCCTACCAATATCGACACCACTATCTGGGGCAGGGTCCCGACATTATCATCCCTGGTGCAATCTTTCGATAATGACCCCAATGCCAGGGCTTTTCAGGATGTGGGTTATGATGGTCTCAGGGATATCGATGAACGTTCTTTTTTCGACAGCACTTACCTCTTACGGATCGCCAAAGCCTATGGCGTAAATTCTGTAGCCTTTACGGAAGCAGATAAAGACCCTTCAGGAGATGACTACCACTACTTCCGTGGTGGCGATTATGACCAGAATGCCACATTTAGCAGCGTTCATGAACGCTATAAACAATTTAGCCAGCCTGAAGGCAACTCTCCTACGGATTCACAAAATCCTGAATCCTACCCAACCGCTGCCACCACGATCCCTAATATGGAGGACATCAACAGGGACAACACATTAAGTGAGGAAGAAAGGTATTTTCAGTATCGTATCGACCTTGATTCCAGCAAGATGAAGGTTGGGACAAACTATATTACGGATAAATATACTGCAGTAGGAATTCCACTTCCCAATGGAAAAACAGGAACCGTAACCTGGTACCAGTTTAAAGTGCCTATTTCTTCACCTGACCGGGTTGTTGGGAATATTCAGGACTTTAAATCAATCCGTTTTATGAGGATGTTTTTCCGTGGTTTTCAAAGCCCGATTATTTGTCGACTGGGAACCCTGGAGCTCGTAAGAAGCGAATGGAGAAAATACAAATACCAGCTGCTGGCACCGGGCGAGTACATTCCAAATGATGTCAATAGTCTGACTTCCTTCGATATCGGCGCTGTTAGTATCGAAGAAAATGGCAAAAAAATTCCGATTCCTTATGTGCTTCCTCCAGGCATTGAGCGGGAATTAAATATGGGTACCACCACCTTCCAGCAAATGAATGAGCAGTCGATGAGTATGAAAGTTTGTAACATGGAGGACGGAGACGCCAGGGCTGCTTACAAGACTACTGACTTTGACTTCCGCCGGTACAAAAGACTCAAAATGTATGTTCATGCTGAGAAGTCATATGGAAGCAGTGATGAAACCCCGGGAAATTCCTACCCAACCGGCACCCTGACATGTTTCATCCGTTTAGGCTCTGACTTTACAGAGAACTATTATGAATATGAAGTGCCTTTGACTTTTACCCCATGGTTTACAAGTGCTTCAAGTCCTAATTTAATCTGGCCAAGCACGAACGATTTCGACATTTCTTTGGATGATCTGGTTAATGTAAAACAGGATCGGAATATTGCGATGCGTTCAGGATCAAACATCTCGGCATCAATTCCCTATATCGTTAAAAAAGGATTTAATACGATTACTGTTGTTGGGAATCCCAGTTTGAATGACGTAAAAACAATCATGATCGGAGTTCGAAATCCTAAGGCAACCCATTTGAACCCTTCAGATGATGGCCTGGAGAAATGCGCAGAGATCTGGGTCAATGAATTGCGTCTTACTGATTTTGACGAAAAACAAGCCTGGGCTGCAACTGCCAGGATGAATGCAACCCTGGCAGACCTGGGGAATCTTACGCTTTCAGGCCTTCACAGCACCGCAGGTTTTGGAAGCATCGAAATGAAAGTTAATGAAAGGCAGAAAGAGACAGTTACGAATTGGGACATTGCCACCAACCTGGAACTGGGAAAACTCTTACCCAAAAAGGCAGCTTTGAAAATCCCAATGCATGTTGACTATTCAGAAATCTACTTAAAACCTGAATACAATCCTTTAAATCCCGACGTTATTTTCGGAGATGACCTGGCTACCTACAATACCCAAAAAGAAAAGGATTCTATTAAAAGCATGGCTATAGATTTCACCAAACGAACAAACCTAAACTTCGTGAATGTCCGTCGTGAAAAATCCTCTTCTGGCCCCAACAGTACGCCCAAATTCTACGACATTTCAAATTTTGACTTTACATATGCCTATTCTTCTGTTTTTCAACGTAATATTGATCTAAAATATGACTCAAAGAAACAATACAGGGGAGGAATCGGGTATAATTTTAATACAACGCCTAAAATGGTTCGGCCTTTTTCCGGAATGCAGGCACTCAATAAAATCAAACCTTTAAGACTAATCACTGACTTCAATTTTTATTATCTGCCTAAACTCTTTTCCGTACGCTGGGATATGGACCGGCAGTACTCTGAGCGATTGTTGCGTCAGAAAAGTACCGGAGACATTAAAATCTGGCCTACCTATATTAAGAAATGGGACTGGAACCGCACCTACAACGTGATGTTCGACCTTACCCAATCGATCCGGATCGACTACAAAGCGACTGCAGGTGCTTATATTAAAGAACCACCCGGATCCATTGACAAGAGCTCACCAACTTACCCCTCTTATAAGGACAGCATCTGGTCTCAGGTAAGGAACCTGGGAACTATGAATAACTTCTTTCAGTCAATAAATGCAGATTATAATGTCCCAATCAATAAATTACCGCTCTTAGGCTGGCTTAATGCGACACTTGGATATGGGGCCGATTACCGCTGGATTTCTTCTCCTGTTTCAATCCAGAAACGGATTGGAAATACGATCGAGAACGCCAATACAGAACGGGTTAACCTAAGTGCCAACTTCACGACATTATACAATAAAGTAGGCTATCTGAAGCGACTCGGTCAAGGTGGAAATAAACCCAATAAAAACAAACCTATCCTTCCTCCAAAAGGGACAAAACCAACTGCTACAAAGCAAACCGGGAAAGGGAAAGACAATAGCGATTCTACCAAAGTTAAAATTAACTACTTGAAAATTATGACGGAAGGTGTCGTGAAGATTCTAATCTCACTAAAGAATGCCTCTGTTACCTATACCAAAGGACAAGGCTCCAGTATCCCAGGATTTACGCCTATCCCAACTAACCTCGGAAATAACTGGTCTCTGAATGCCCCAGGCTTACCGTTTATCCTTGGAAAGCAGCCTGCCGGTCCTGAGGATTTCAGAGATTTCCTGTCAACTGATACTGCTGTAAATACTGCCTACACTACTAAAATGAATGAAATGCTGAATTTTAGGGCTTCTTTGGAACCCTTTACGGACTTCAGGGTTGAACTTACAGGAAACAGGACCTTTACCAAGAACTTCCAGGAATACTATCGTGCTGACGCTGCAGGAGACTTTCATCATTCGGCGCCAATGACAATGGGAACATTTAGCATATCCTACATCACTTTTGGAACTGCCTTTGGAGACATCCAGGGAAAGAAATCAAAGGCTTTTGAGAATCTCAAGAAATATCGCTTAGAAATCGCCCAAAGACAGTCAGAATTGAATCCCAATTATAGTGGCTCTACTGTTGACAGCACTGGTTATCCACTGGGCTACGGGCCTGTATCTCAAGATGTACTTGTCCCTGCCTTCCTCGCAGCCTATTCAGGAAGAGGTCCTGGAAATATTCCGCTGACTACATTACCTGCAATCCCGCTTCCAAATTGGAGAATCACTTACAATGGACTCTCTCGTATCGAAGGCCTCAAGCGATATCTGCGTAGCGTTAATATCTCGCATGCCTATCGCTCAACCTATACTGTCGGGAGTTATGCCACCAACATACTTTATAATGAAGTGGATGGTTTTCCCAGTATGATAGACCCATCAGGGAATTTCATCCCAAAATATGAAACTGACGTGGTTAGCATTAGTGAGCAGTTCAACCCGCTGATCGATATCGACATGACATGGACCAACAGCCTGCTGACAAAAATTGAAATTAGGAAGAATCGGAATTTATCATTGAGTTTTACCAACAACCAGCTCACTGAAGTGATCAGTAATGAGTTCATCGTAGGTGTGGGATACCGTTTCAAAGATGTACAATTCCAGGTGAAGTCGATGGCGACAGGAAGTAAGACAACATTGAAAAGTGACCTGATCCTGAAGCTTGATTTCTCAATAAAGAGCAATAAGACGACACTCAGACGTCTCGACGAAGACGTGGATCAGATCTCTGCAGGACAAAAAGTGCTCAGTATCAACAGCTCGGCTGAGTATATGATCAGTCCGCGTTTTAATGTAAGAGTCTTCTTCGATAAGGTCGTAAACAATCCTTATATAAGCTCCAGCTTCCCGAATTCAACCACCAATGGAGGAATAACGCTGCGCTTTACCCTGGCACAATAACCTACACTATTTAAAAACAGTACTGTTAATGAGTTTTTATCAAATTCATTGTTTTTTCAATAACATTATCCCAGATTTTTTACCTTTGACCCTCTAAAAACATACCTTATGAAATTTCCAGAAAATCTACTGTATACGAAAGATCACGAGTGGATCAAAGTTGAAGGTGACATGGCTACCATTGGTATCAGCGAATTTGCCCAGGGCGAATTGGGTGATATCGTTTATATCGAAGTTGAGACCGAAGGCGAAACTCTTGAAAAAGGAGAATCTTTTGGAACCATTGAAGCTGTCAAAACTGTCGCCGATATCTATATGCCTGTCGGTGGTGAAGTTCTTGAATTCAATAGTGAACTGGAAGCCCATCCTGAATTTGTGAATACCGATTCATACGGTAGTGGCTGGATCATTAAAATCCGGATCACAAATCCAGCTGAATTGGATAGCCTGATGAAATCAGACGTCTATACTGCTACGACTTCACATTAATTGTCAATAAAGATTTGCGCAAAACCCTTCAGTGTTACTTCGGGTAATCCTTTGCGGTATTTTGTGCAAGCCCTTTAAAATATTCAAAAACCACTCCTGCCTTGGCCTTGCCAATCACAGCGGTGATCTCCTCCAGTGAGGATTTTTGAATAGTCTTCACCGACTTGAACTTCCATAAGAGTTTCTGGGAAGTGTTATATCCTATTCCCGGTATTTCTGTTAAAACGGATTTGATCGTTTCCTTTTGTCTCTTATTCCGGTGATGCGTAATTCCAAAACGATGAGCCTCATCACGCAACTGTTGTATCAGTCGCAATGTCTCTGACTTTTTATCCAGGTAAAGGGGAATTGAATCTCCCGGATAATAGATCTCCTCCAGTTTCTTTGCAATACCAATAATGGAAATCTTTCCCCTTAAGCCTAAGGCGTCCAGGCTTTTCATGGCAGCGCTTAGCTGTCCTTTTCCACCATCGACAATAATGAGCTGTGGCAATGACTTTTCTTCTTCAAGAAGTCTTTTATACCGGCGCAGGACAATCTCCTCCATCGAGGCAAAATCATTGGGCCCTTCCACTGTTTTTATATTGAAATGCCTGTATTCTCTTTTATCAGGCTTGGCTTGTTTAAACACCACCATGGCTGCTACTGCAAAATCGCCCTGCAAGTTTGAATTGTCAAAACATTCGATATGTACAGGCGGTTCCGGCAAACGAAGGTCTTTTTGCGCCTGGCTCAGGATTCTCACAGCGTGCCGGTCCGGATCCACAAGCTCTCTTTGTTTGTTCTTCTCAATCTGGTAATACTTTACATTGCGCTCACTAAGCTCGAGCAATTGCTTTTTGTCTCCCCTGATGGGAACAGTATAAGTAATACCTTCTAATGGGATTTCCGGTTTAAACGGAACAATTAACTCGGAGGCATTGCTCTGAAATCGATCCCGAAGTTCAACCATAGCCAGACTGAGAATTTCATCGTCACTTTCATCGAGTTTCTTCTTTATTTCCACAGTATGTGCCTGGATGATCGCACCACTCACTACTTTCAGGAAATTAACATAGGCAAACTGTTCATCAGAAGTAACCGAATAAACATCCACGTTGTTGATCTTTGGATTGACAATCGTAGAGCGGCTTTGGTATTTCTCCAGCAATTCAAGTTTTTCCTTTACGACATGCGCTTTTTCAAACTCCATCCGGCTGACATAAGCTGCCATCATCGGCTTCAGCTCTTGTATCACCCCGGTAATATGACCTTTGATGATTTGCCGTATCTGGTTTAAGATCTCATTATAATCCTCTTCCGACTGATATGCTTCACAAGGTCCGGCACAATTGCCAATGTGATATTCAAGACAAACTTTGAATTTTTTATGCATTATGCTCTCCTGTGTGAGCCTCAGATTACAGTTGCGTACAGGATAAAGCTGACGGATAAGCTCCAGTAAAGTATTCATCATCCTACCGGAAGCATAGGGGCCGAAATAATCAGATCCGTCCTTATAAACGGTACGTGTTGAAAATATCCGAGGGAATGGCTCGTTTTTGATGCAGATCCACGGATAAGTCTTGTCATCCTTCAACATGATATTATATCGTGGCTGATACTTCTTGATAAGATTATTTTCAAGAAGCAAGGCATCCTGCTCGGTTTCCACAATAATAAAGCGAATGTCTGCGATTTTCCGAACCAGCCAGAAAACTTTGCCATAACCCTGGTTCTCCTTGTGAAAGTAGGAACTTACCCGCTTTTTAAGATTTTTGGCTTTCCCGATATAAATGATCGTCCCATCCTTGTCAAAATACTGGTATACACCAGGGTTTTCAGGGATGGTCTTTAAGATAAGACTGATGTTTTCGGGACGAATGTATGCTTTGGTCATAATCTATGATGAGGGCAAAAGTACTAATTACAATTTAACCAATATTAACCATACACTAAACAATCTAAGGAAACAAACTTTCGTTTAGAATCATTATAAATAATTATCACCCTAAAATCAATACTCATGAAAAGGATTTTCTTTGCGTTACTGGCTGTAACAGTGTTTATGGCCTCATGTAACAAAGAACAGCAAAACACCGGGTCAGCCGGCAGCCAGGCAGTCAATGTCTCAAGCCTCTCTCCCAAGGTGACTTCCTACGTCGAGAATAACTATCCCGACGCTTATATTGCGTCAGCTTTCGCAATTCCAAACAGTGAAGCAAAATTCATTGTTACCCTGAACACCACAGAAGAACTTGCATTTAACCAAAACGGAGATTGCCTTGGCAACGGAGTCAATTATCATCATGGCACCCCATGGGATAGTATTCCCGGCGACACGACTAATCCTGGCGGTGGACATCATCCATGGGGCCCTCCACATCATGGTGGACCCGGACATGACAGCATTCCAGGCGACACAACACACCTCGGACCTCATGGACATGGACCTCATGGACATGGACCTCACGGCGGCGGAATGCCTGGCGGACCTCATGGTGGTTGGCATCACGGCAACCAGATTTCTGTCGATTCATTACCTGCCAGTATCAGCGCTTATGTTACAGCCAATTTTGCAGGCTATTCTATCAAACATGCTGAGGCCGACAGCTCATGCCAGTTCGGGCAAACGATCGACATCATGATCTTTATACAAGGAACACCACCAGTGAAACTGGGCTTTGATGTATCGGGAAACTATTTGTTTACCGCCTCCAGAGCACTATATTCAACAGTACCTGCAGCTGTTAGCAATTACATAAGCAGCAATTATACAGGATATAATGTGATGCCGGTTGCTGAGAAATTCAGTCTGACGGGCGGAAGTATTCATTACGCTATATACCTAGCCAAGGCACCTATCCATAAAAGAGTCACTCTTGCGGATGATGGGGCTTTTATTTGTGAAAAATAAAAGATCATTAAATAAAAAGGAAAAAGGGCTGTCTCGCTGGGGATGGTCCTTTTTTTTAAAAAAAATCGTAGTAACGTATGGCTCGTGTGATCGTATGACCAGGTGCGCGTTGACGTTCACACGAGCTTACGATTTTTTACTTAAAAGCATCCCATCCCTGCGCCTGCAAAGGGACTAAGCCGCCATCTTTGCCAATGAGTCGGGCACCTTCATCAGCAGCCGTCATATGCCCAATAATTGAAATACCAGGAATTGCAGAAACCTTTTCAAAATCTTCCTGCTTGATGGTGAATAGCAATTCATAATCTTCGCCTCCGTTCAGGGCGGCAATAGCAGGTTCCATTTTAAACTCTTCAGCCATTCCTGCCGTGACAACATCGATGGGGATCTTTTCCTCATAGATGGCACAACCCAGCGCTGATTCTGTACAAATATGGATCGCTTCTGAAGCAAGACCATCTGAAATGTCAATCATCGAAGTCGGCTTGATCCCGTTCTTTCTCAACAATTCCGTTATGTCGTTTCTGGCTTCAGGCTTTAACTGACGTTCCAAAATATAATCAAAGCCTTCGAGATCAGGCTGCATCGTTGGATCTGCTTTGAATACCTGCTTTTCACGCTCCAACAACATCAGGCCCATATAGGCTCCGCCCAAATCACCGCTCACACACAAAAGATCTCCTTTTTGCGCAGTACTCCGATATACCACTTCGTCTGGAGCAACATCGCCCAAAATCGAAAGTGAAAGAATTAATCCTTTGTGACTGGAAGAAGTATCTCCACCTACTAAATCAACTTTGTAATGTCCACAGGCAAGCTGGATGCCGGCATAGATCTCCTCAAGCGCTTCCAGTGGAAAGCGATTTGACACTGCCAGGCTCACAGTTAGGTGGCGTGGTGTACCATTCATTGCGATAATATCTGAGACATTAACCACTGCGGCTTTATAGCCAAGATGCTTTAGCGGGTAATAAGAAAGATCAAAATGTATCCCTTCAACCAAAAGGTCAGTGGAAAAAAGAATCAATTTGTCACTGCTTTTTATTACAGCAGCATCATCACCAACTCCTTTTATTGTTCCGTTGTTAAAAAGTTCAATATTCTTTGTAAGACGATGTATCAATCCAAACTCACCAATCTGAGCCAACTCTGTTCTGTTCTCCTGGTTTTCTGACATTCAAAAATCATTATTAAAATACAGCTGCAAAGCTACTGATTTTCAGGAAAGGCATAACGGAGAACCTGATATATTCAATGTCATTAATTAAAGAGAACTTATAAATTACTACTTTAGCCAGTAAACTTTTAATCACGCTTCGTGTCTTATTTAATTACTCAAATAGGCAATATGAGAAATTACTACCTGCTTGTCCTTCTAGGCATCCTCTTCCTTACTTTTTCTGCTTTTTCGCAACTGAAAGCCCAGTCTTCCTGGGGAGATTACACCTTGTATGCTTCTATGAATGGCACTAAAGCATATTTAATCGATTTAAACGGAACCATCTATCATCAGTGGACTTTCCCCTCTACTAAAAAAACAGGATATTCAACATATTTATTACCAGGGGGTAACCTTGTGAGGACTGTAGTAAATCCAGGCAATGTCATCAATGGTGGCGGCGGGACCGGATGTGTTCAGAAAGTGGATTGGAATGGGATTGTGTTCTGGGATTTTGTCTATTCTTCTTCCACCTATTGCCTGCATCATGACATTTGTCCATTAGCAAACGGGAATGTCTTAATGATCTCTTATGAAGTAAAGACAGCCCCGCAGGCGGTCCAGGCAGGCTCCGCTACCAGTATAACGATCTGGTCAGAGAAAATCATGGAAGTTCAGCCCACCGGGGCTACAAGCGGAAATGTCGTTTGGGAATGGCATGTCTGGGATCACCTGAGCCAGAATGTAAATTCAACCAAAGACAATTACGTGACCTCTATCTCTGATCACCCGGAACTTTTTAACATCAATTATCAAACGAGTAAAGACTGGTTACACATGAATGGAATCGACTATAATGTCGCCCTTGACCAGATTACTTTCAGCTCTCATTACCTGAACGAAGTTTATGTTATTGACCATAGTACTACTACGGCAGAAGCTGCCGGGCATACGGGTGGAAACTCCGGCCATGGCGGGGATCTTCTTTATCGCTGGGGAAACCCCGCAGCCTATAGCATTAGTGCCACTGCCAACTTTAACGTCGTTCACGATGCTCATTTTGTACCAGCCGATTGTCCAAAAGCCGGCTACATAGCTGCATTTAACAACAGAGGCGGGACAGGTGGCAAATCCTGTGTCGATCTTATAGACCCGCCATATGATGGCTACAATTATTATCATAATCCCGGAACCGCTTATGCACCTTCAACTTATAACTGGCGCCATACTTACAGTGGATCTTATACACAGGATATGGGAAACTCACAACAGCTTCCCAATGGGAATACCCTGATTTGTATCGCCCAGTCCGGCTACATTTATGAAATTGACTCAAACCAGGCTGTAGTATGGTCAAAAAGCACCGGCTCCACTGTTGCCCAGGCCTTCCGTTATACGTCCTGCTATGTGAATGGAACTGCCGTTACACCCCTCATCACCTTAAACGGAAATACACTGAGTGCTACTTCATCAGCCAGCTACCAATGGTATCTGAACGGAGTTTTAATCGACGGCGCTACCTCTCAAAGCTTTATCCCTGTTCAGGCCGGAAATTACCAGGTTCAGGTTGTCGATAACAGTGGTTGTACCTCCGGGCTTTCTGCCGTCTATGCAATGACAGGTGCTGGAATTGACAATTTTCAAAAGCTGAAACTAACGATAACGCCCAATCCCTCAACAGGAATGATTTCAATTAAAGGACTACCGGCATCATTTCAGAATATTGAAATTGTTGTATGCGATGCCTATGGCAAACTCATTCTTAAAACCAGGAATGTTGACATCCTGGATCTTTCGGCCTTTCAAAATGGGGTGTATTTTGTCACTGTTAAATCCGATAATGATGTTGCTTCCTCAAAAAGAATCGTATTAATAAAATAAAGCCAGTTTATGAAAAATAATACCCTGAGATATCTGTTGATTGCATTGCTTTTCTCTGTCAATTGCGGCTTTGCGCAAATTATGACAATCACCAGTTATACCACGGCTAACGGTCTACCAGACAACAACGTTCTGGATGTCGCAGTTGACGGGAATAACACCAAATGGTTTGCCACCCAGGGAGGAGTCTGCCGCTATAACGACACCAGCTGGACGACCTTTACCACTGCCAACGGACTGATCGACAATTTCATCAATTGTATTGCCGCTGACCATTACAACAATATTTGGGTGGGTACTGATTTTGGAATCAGCAAATGGAACGGAAGCACCTGGACTTCTTATACTGCAGCCAATGGCTTAGTCAGCAATACTATTTCAGATATTGCCGTCGACATTGACAACAGTATTTGGATCGGGACAAGTGCCGGATTAAGCCATTTCAACGGGACTACCTTTACGAATTTTACCACTGCAAACGGCCTGGCCAATAACCTGGTCAGCTGTATCGTAGTCGATGCTGCCGGAAACAAATGGATCGGCACTTATATAGGGGGATTGTCTAAGTATAACGGCAGTACTTTTACGACCTTTACGACATCTACCAACCTGCCCGACAATAACATCACAGCCCTGGCCGTGGATGGACTTGGCAATAAATGGGTTGGCACCTATTATGGAACCGCGGTTTTTAACAGTTCGGATACCTGGGTGGTAACTTATACCCATTCCGACGGCTTATATCACAACTACGTTCAGGATATCGTTGCCGATGCAAACAACACGATGTGGTTTGGGATTTTTGCCGATTATCTTCTTGATGGCGCAGTAACCCGTTTTACCGGCACAACATGGACCTCCTTCTCTACGCCTGAAGGCATTGCAGACAAAATGGTCAATCAACTCGCTGTTGAAACTGGTAGTATTATCTGGGTGGCTACCGGGAATGGGGCCTCTAAAATGGCTGTTTCAAGCGGCATTCAGGATCCTGAAAAACAAGAGGCATTTATGGTCTTTCCAAACCCGGCAAGAGACATGTTTCAGATCCCGCCACACAGCCAGGATGTTCAGCTGAAAATTTTCGACATGACTGGCCAACTTAAACATATCACTACCTTGGAAGCGGGTAATAATACTGTTGAAGTCACCAGCCTGAAACCCGGAGTTTATTCTTTACAACTTATTGAAAACAACAATACTGCGACCACTAAACTGATCACTCTTTGAAATCTGAATGCTGCTTTAAGGTAATTAAAAAAGCAGGAGTCCTTTTGATTGTCATTCTGGCATTCTGCAATTTTCCTGCATCTGCTCAAGCTGATTTTTATACTACAGACCAGATCAGGGAAGTCAGGATGTACTTTAAGGAGGCAAACTGGGATCATCTGCTTGATAGCTTATTTCTGCAAGGTGCCGATAACCGCCTATTGGGAGATGTGCGTGTTGAAGGTCATTCCTTTAAAAATGTTGGTGTCCGCTACAAAGGATTCAGCTCTGCCAACGTCAGTTACAAAAAGAACCCGTTTAACATAGAATTGGATTATGCGATTCCACATCAGAACTACCAAGGCTTTACCAAGCTCAAACTCAGCAACGTCATCCATGACCCGAGCTTTATCAGGGAAGTTTTATCTTATGAAATCGCCAGGAAATACATGCCGGCCGGTAGAGCAAATTTTGCCAGGGTATATGTCAACGACACTTTAATTGGCTTGTTTACCAATGTTGAAGCTGTTGACAAAATTTTTATTTCCAAACACTTTAGCACAACAAACGGCAGCTTCTTTAAAGGAAGTCCGCAAGAACTCCAATATCCATTCGGTCAAAACGCAAACCTCGCTTACACTCATGGGCCGGACTCATCAGCATATATCCCCTTTTATGCAATTGAGTCCGATTATGGCTGGAAAGATCTATTCCAGCTGATATTTACACTAAGTAATGACATTGGCAATATCCAAAACATCCTTAATGTCGACAGGGCATTGTGGATGCATGCTTTTAATTACACCTTGCTTAACCTCGACAGTTATATCGGGTATTCCCAGAATTATTATATCTACCGCGACCACAACGGACAATTTAATACAATACCCTGGGATATGAATATGTCTTTCGGGAGTTTCCGTAAATCTGATGGCTCAGATCACTTCATGGGACTGACAATTCCAGAGGCCAAAGTTCTGGATCCCCTGCAGCATATGAAATTCTCCATCACGCCCCGGCCACTGATGGCCGAATTGTTTAAAGATTCCACCAACAAACATAAATACCTGGCTCATCTCCGTACCATCCTCAAAGAAAATTTCATCAGCGGGACATATATTCAGCGAGCCGCTGAGCTTCAGGCCCTCATCAATAGCGCTGTCCAGCAGGACACCAATAAATTTGATTCTTACAATGACTTTTTGACGAATCTTAATTCGACAACGGCTCCCGGAACACCCAATGAATGTCCCGGGATTTCTGATCTTATGGAAGCCCGTATCACTTTTTTAAAGAATTTTCTTTATTCAATGCACGCACCTGTCATCAGTGAAATCTATTTCACCCCTGAGCACCCTGCCCGGGGCGAAGAAACCCGGTTTAAAATACATGTCTCGGGACATGACTCCGTATATATGTATTACAGAACCAACAGCAGCGATGTCTTCAAGCAAATTCAGATGTTTGATGATGGCAATCATCATGATGACCTTGCCAATGACGGTTATTACGGGGCAAGCATGCTAAGCAGCGGGCAAACACTTCAGTTTTATTTTTATGCAGAAGATGACAGTACAGGCCAATTCTCCCCTGAACGAGCGGAATATGAGTTCTATACAATCCAACCGAAACTGTATCCCGGAGAACTCGTTATTAATGAATTTATGGCCGACAACAGGAATACTGCCAAAGATCCACAAGGTGATTATGCGGATTGGGTAGAACTTTTTAATAACACGAAAGAAAACATCAGATTATTCAACCTCCACATGACCGATGATCCCCAGCAAGTCTTCAAGTGGTCGTTCCCCGACACGATAATCCCACCGAAATCTTATCTAAGCTTTTGGGCTGACAATAAAACTTCATTCCCAGGAATCCATAGCAACTTCACCCTGCTTCAAAGCGGGGGATTGTTATTTTTAACTGACTTCTCTGGTAAAATACTGGACTCTGTGTACTATGACAAACAAATTACGGGAATTTCTATGGGACGATCGCCTAATGGAGCCGGGCCGTTTACTTATATGAATCCAACATATCTTCGGTACAATGAGTTTGTTTATCCTGTTAATGAAGGGCTACAGGCTTTTCCTAATCCAGCACATAACTATTTGTTTGTAGAGATAAAAAATGACCCTGGTGCCTATAAACTTGAAGTTTATAATGCATTGGGCCAGAAAATCTACATTGAAGAATTTGTTACAACTGACGAATCCGCTGATCATATCTTAAAAGAAATAAATATTGTCAATTTTAATAAAGGAAGCTATTTGGTTAAGGTTCAGACGAAAAACACCGAGAGGAATTGCAAATTCATCGTTTATTAAATAAAAGAACACACACAGAAATCAACATTTTACTCATGAAACCGAAAATAAGTCAGCTCCTCCTCATAATTACGATCCTAACTGTAACGCTTTCATGCAAAAAAGAAGCAGGGATTGGGGGGAGTTCTACGATCAAAGGCAGCGTATATGCTAAATATTATGATAAGACGTTTACGATATTAAACGGGGAAGGCTGGTCGCAAGAGCAGGATGTTTATATTATTTATGGAAACGGATCAACATATGATGATCATGTGAGAACGAATTATGACGGGACCTTTGAGTTTAGATACCTGGAAAAAGGACATTATAAGGTTTATCTTTACTCAAAGGATTCAACACTCACAATTCCTTCAGGACAATTCCCTGTTTTCCGCGAAGTGGAGATCACCAAGAATCACGCTACTATTGAAATCCCGAAATTTGACATATTTAATTAAACACTGAAATGAAAATTACATATTTTAGATTCATCTCATTGTTTTTAGCAATGCTACTGTCTTATCCCCTTTTTGCGCAAAGCAAGAAAGACATCCGCAATGCAAAAATTGCGTCTGAAACAACTACTGTTACCCAAACCGACAATGGCAAAGACATTACATATAAAGAAACGTATACTATATATGACAAAAACGGCAATGTGACCGAACAGACAGAATACAACAAAGAAGGTGCTGTCAAACGAAAAGAATCAAATAAATACAATGCTGACAACGACAAAACTGAAGAAGTAGTTTTTGATGCCAAAGAGAAAACTACACGCAAAACAAGCTTTACCTATAATGTCGACGGAAGTAAAACGGGTGAGATTGAATATGATGAAAAAGGCATTATTTTGAAACAAAGCACCTATACCTATAATAACAAAGGATTAAAAACAGAGAAGAAAACCTTTGATGGAAAAAAGAAATTACTTTCAACAAAAAAATACAATTACACAACCCGATAATTAATATCCGCTTGGAAATCCTAAATGACATATTAAGAAATTTTGATCCTATCAGCCTGCGCGAAATGGATAAAGTCAGCCTGATGGAAAGAAAGGATTCTAAATATGTATTTAATGTCTCAAAATTGCCTGACCTCCTGGCAAAAACATTCTCGGAATACTTTATCCTGGAAGTTAACGAATTTAGGTTAAATCAATATAAAACGCTGTATTACGACACTAACGACTTCGAATTCTATCACCAACACCTTCATGGGAGTTACGGCAGGGATAAAATAAGATTCCGGACCTATGTCTGTTCTGATCACCATTATTTTGAAATAAAAAACAAAAACAACAAAGAACTTACGCAAAAAAAGAGGGTAAGAACAACCGAGGATGACATCAATATCAAGGGAAAAGCAGAAGCTTTTTTAACAGCAGAAAGTTGCTACAACAAAGAAAATCTAAACCCTAAAATCTGGGTAAATTACTCCCGTATTACCTTAGTAAACAAAGATCTTTCTGAAAGACTCACCCTGGATGTAAACCTTGAATATGAATTTGAGGGGAAAAACAAAACATTCCCGGAACTCGTTATTGCTGAACTAAAACATAATAAAAACGACCATTCTTCCTTCAATAGGCTCATGCGTTCTGAACATATCCGCGAGTCCTCTTTTAGTAAATATTGCATGGGGATTGTCTTTTTGTATCCTGAACTTAAATCCAACCGCTTTAAACCCATCTTACTTCATCTAAACAAACTCTGTCATGTCGCTATCTAAATTCTATTTTCTACTCATTGCATTTTTGCTGATGACAGCGCCCGGGACTATTGCCCTGGCGCAGGAATCATTTACAGGAACCAGCGAACCCACACAAATGGAAGAAGTTAATGTGAAAGAGAAAAAGAAAGACAAAAAGAAAAATAAAGATGCGGAATATGCAAACCCTGATGTTGAAATCAATCTGAATTTCTTCATCAGCCTTTTAATGGATGTTCTCACAATCGTCATTATTGTTAGGTTTATTTATTATCCAAATTACCACAAACAGGATGTTTTCTTTACCTATTTCCTGTTCAACCTTGCGATATTTCTTCTGACATTTTTACTAAACAAAGTCAAAATCTCAATGGGTGCGGCTTTTGGCTTGTTCGCAGTCTTTTCAATGCTCAGATATAGAACGGAGGGCATCTCGATGAAAGAAATGACTTATTTGTTTATCGTGATCACAGTAGGTCTGATAAGTGCCATTCAGCTCACAATTCTTGAACTTGCTCTCATTAACGGGCTGTTAATTGCCTTTACTTTTTTGTTGGATGGGAACATCCTGCTTCGAAGGGAATTCTCAAAAATTATTAATTATGAGAATATAGAATTCATTAAAGCAGAGAATCACGCCCGACTTATTGAGGACCTGAAGCAACGAACCGGGCTCAATATTCATAAAGTTTCGATTGCAAAGATTGATTTTCTTAGAGATATGGCCGTATTAATCATATATTACTACCTTCCAAAAAAACAAAAAGGCGAGCCCGATCAGCCCCAGGTAAATTATATCGATCAGATCATTGACTAACAAAATACACTGAACCCATTTTATGCCCAAAAGACTACTCGTTTTATTGTTATTCGTTTTCACAGGGATTCAGGCATTCCCCCAGACAAGGGATGCCCAGCTCTGGACGAGCTTTTCTATGGATAAAAAGCTTAATAAAAAGTTTTCTTTAGGCCTTTCTGAAGAGTTCAGGTTTTCTGATAATATCTCCGAACTAGGCACATATTTTTTTGACCTGGGTCTGAATTACAAACTTCATAAAAACTGGCGAATCGCTGCAAATTATCGTTTCACACACAAACAAAGACTCGACGATTCCTATTCAAAACGCCATCGTTATTACTTCGATTTAAGTTACCGGAATAAATTTGACCGGTTCAGTTTTACCTTGCGGGGCAGATTTCAGTCACAGTATACCGACTTTAACAGTAGCGCCGCCGGCCATGTCCCTGATTATTATACCCGTATAAAACTGACGGTGAAATACGATTTGAAGAAGAAATTAACGCCCTATCTTTCATCCGAAGAATTCATACCATCCTTTGCAGGTGAAGGTATTCTTATTGACGGATTACGTCTCAGTGCGGGGATCGAATACGACCTCAACAAACGTACTTCACTGGATTTCTTTTATATGATACAAAAAGAATACAATGTCAAGAATCCTGAAACGGATTTCGTGATTGGGCTGGGGTATTTCCATAGTTTTTAGGCATATTTTTCAATCACGTCGTCCTTCGACTCCGCTCAGTATGACTTCCGCGTCACCTAATTCATGACTAACTTCTAACTACGAACAAAATCACCCCGTCTTCGGTCTCCGCTTCTTCGGTTTGCCGTATTTCTTCTTCATTTTATCCACATAGCGAACCTTCGCATTGACCTTTTGATTTTTCTCACTTTTCTCATGGAAAGCTAGTCCTGCACCTATTCTTGGCGGGGGTAGCCTGTCGGTTTTCATGATGATCACGGGCTTTTCTTCTTCCAATAAGACACCTGAAATCACAATCTCCTCAGGCAAATCTTTCATTGGAACCTTATATTTCATCAGTTCCTCAATAGCGGCAAGGCTTTCGGCATCCTGTTCCCGCAGAAAGGTAATGGCAATGCCTTCTTTGTCGGCCCGCCCCGTACGACCGATCCTGTGCATATAGCTTTCAGCAACTTCAGGGATGTCAAAATTCACGACATGCGTGATTTCGGAAACATCAAGTCCCCGGGCCATGATATCCGTGGCAATCAGGATACGGTATTCGCCGGCATGAAATTGCCTGACCGAATTAAAACGGTTGTTCTGGGCTTTGTTTGAGTGAATCACGCCGAGCTGTTCTGGGAAATCCTGCTGAACCTCATCAAAGATCCGATCGGCAAGTTTCTTGGTGGAAGCAAAAACCAGGACCTTTTTCATCTCGTCTTTATTGGCCAACAAATGCTTAAGCAGGTTGACCTTGGTGTAAAAGTTCGGGACTTTATATCCGATTTGAATGATGTTCTCAAGCGGAGTGCCTGTGGGCGCAGCTTCAACGGTCTTGGGGAAATTAAAATAATCCTGGATCAGCGCATCAATTTCTTCAGTCATCGTGGCCGAGAACATCAGGTTCTGACGTTTTACAGGTAATAGTTCAATGATGCGGTTTAACTGTGGACGAAAACCGAGGTTCAGCATCTCATCCACTTCATCGATCACAAATTTTTTGATGAATTTCGTTCGCAATACTCCTGTCAGGGCCAGGTCCAGCAAACGACCCGGTGTCCCTACCAACACATCTACGCCAGCGTGAATAGCCGCCATCTGGGTTTTAATATTCACGCCACCGTAAACGCCGATGGTAATGACATTCATATACATTGACAATTTCTTCACCTCATCAGCCACCTGGACCACAAGTTCACGTGTCGGAACAACGATCAGAATCTGAGGAGCGCCATTTCCATTGTATTTCCACAGTCGCAGCAAAGGCAGCAAGTACGCATAGGTCTTTCCCGTTCCTGTTTGTGCAATACCAACAACATCACTGCCCGACATCGCGACAGCAAATACCTGTTCCTGTATCCTTGTCGGATGCACAAAGCCCAGGTCTTCGATGGCGTTAAGGAGGGGTTTGTTGAGGTTGAGGTCGGTGAAGAGCATTGTTGGGGAATTTGGGGCAAAGGTAGGGATTTTTTGCGATGGGGCGACGGGGTGACTTGGCGACACTCACGCTACTCACCCAACTCACGATGCTCCAGCATCAGGCGCAGCCGGGCTTCATGCACCATCAGCACCACAACATCAGGTTTTTCGGAGAGGACAATGTCTTTGTTCAGCATATACTGCCAGGCGTCGAAGATCTTGACTGAGTGGTGGAATCGTTCGGAAAGAAAAGGAAAAATTGTGGCTCCGAATGAATCTGAAATCAGCAATAACATGAGTTTTGTAGTATCCTTTGTCTCACGAACGATCTCATAATCTTTCGGGTAGGCAAACATCCTTGGTACAGGATATCCATGCTTGGCAACTTCCACAGACTGAAATACAGAACGTGGTTTGAGGTCATAATGAATATCTTCCAGATTGGTGACGCCACTCATCATCTTTGCGAGATTTCCAGCCTTATAATCAGTTTTTGTGATCACAAAATCATTCAAATCCAGCGGCTTGATCGTGGGAAAGTCCTGGTGGATGCGGCTTAGCACAGCATTGGCTGAATAGAAAGCCCCGAGCTGCGTCCAGTGATTGTCGGTTTTATAATATTGATTGCCGCTGAGTTTTTGAATGCGTAAAGTGTTATAAGCATTCACTGTATTTTGAATTCCATGATGGTTCAGAAATTCAATCAATTCTTCCCCCATAGATTTCTGATTCTTACGATCACCGCTGCCGATCACGTATTCGGGATAGATCTCAGCTTTGAGAGGAGCAATCAGGAAATAATATTTGATGCCAAGGGAATCAAGGACTTTGATCCGGTAATTCAGTTCATCCCTGAAAGCCGTTAATTCATCGGGCAACCAGGGACTTTTGTCAAAAAAGAGAGCATCTTCATCCCCGGCAGTAAACAACCAACCGGACTTTCCAACAATTACCTTATCCGGAACCGGAGAACGGTGAAACAGTCCATAAACCAAGTGGTTGTAGTTATTCACCAGCATTGTCCTCATGCTGAAGTCATCATTATAATATTTCTCATATCTACCGGGAAAATCATCAGGATCTTCAGGGTTGAAAAGCGGCTTCTTCGCCAGGCTGCGATTTTCAGCACTTTGAACATCATGGAAAAGGTGAAAGGTCCCGTTGATGAGCGGGAAAGCAATGAGTGCCAGGAAAACACCCATGATGAGAACGATTCTGAACTTTTGATGTGCCATGATCAGAATCTATAATAAATGAAAGGATTATAGGTGCCGGCAATGAGATATATGCTGCAAAGGATCAATACACTAGCATAAAACATTGCCGAGGCAAGATGAAAGCCATAGGTTAACACCTTTGATTGTTGATTGTCAGACTCAAAAACCTGGATTAGCCTTTTATTCAGCATCTTAAAAACTCCAAATGAACCCAGGATTGCAAGCACAAAAGCAAGGATCAGTTCCAGGTTGACATAGGACAATAGCACTTCCTGCCGGGCCGGACTCAGCGCGAACCGAAACATAGCTTCCCAATAGCCAAGGGCATAAGTCAGGGTATCAGCCCTGAACAGCACCCAGGCAAACAAGACGACCAGTAAAGTATACGTGTGGGCAAAGAATTTCGGGATTCGTTCAAGGACCTTTTCGAAACCGATACGCTCCACCACCATAAAGAATCCATGAAACAAACCCCAGACCACGAAACTCCAGCTGGCGCCATGCCAGAAACCTGTCAGGAAGAATACGATCAGCAGGTTGAGGTAGGTTCGGCTGAGCGGGACATGACTTCCACCCAAAGGGATATAGACATAGTCGCGAAAAAAACTCGATAGCGAGATATGCCATCGCCGCCAGAACTCTTTCACCGACTTTGCGATATAGGGGAAATTGAAGTTCTCCAGGAATTCGAAGCCAAACATACGTCCGAGACCGATGGCCATATCAGAATATCCTGCAAAATCACAATAGATTTGTAAGCTATAACAGATCAATCCGAGCCATGCACTGGCGGCATCGAGTTCAGCAAAGGGTGTGGTAAACATCTTATCCGCGATTACAGCGAAAGTGTTGGCCAGCAATACTTTTTTCCCAAGACCAATGAGGAATCTTTCGATCCCCGAAGTGAATTTCGCAGAGGTGTGGATCCGTCCGCGCAATTGTGTCCAGACATCGCTGTAGCGGATGATGGGGCCGGCGATCAGCTGGGAGAACATGGCAATATAAAGGGCAAGGTCAAAGATGTTACGCTGAGCCGTGGTTTTGCGGCGGTAGATGTCGACCAGATAGGAAAGAGAATGAAAGGTATAAAAGGAGATTCCGATGGGTAAGAGAATATTCGTTTGCGGAATCATCGGGATGGAAAGCATCCCGAATGCCTGGTTCAGATTGCCGACGATGAAGTTTGCATATTTAAAAACGCCCAGGATCAAAACATTCGTGGCCACGCCTGCGACCAGCCATCGATAGCCCTTTGCAGTATCCAAATAATGTTGAACTTTCAGGCCAAAGAGATAATTCAGGGCGATAGAACCAATCAGTAAAACGGTAAAACTCACGCCGCCCCAGGCAAAGAAAATCAGGCTGGCAAACAAAAGCAGGTAATTCCTATAATTCCTATTGATAAGATAATAAGCCAGCAAGGTCAATGGCAGAAACAGGTACAGAAAAATCGGGGAGCTAAAGAGCATTTTCTAATTGGCCTTATTATTATTTGCAAAAATATGCTTTCGCGGGTTTAAATTGATTTTTTTTAAGACTCACCGCGGAGACACAGCGAACGCTGAGTTTTGCAGAGATTTCTTTACAGTGCAGCTCCGTGGAATACTCCGTTTACTCCGTGTGAAACAATTAAAAAACAGATTTCCATCACCTCCGTGTAAAACACTTAAAGAAACAGATATTCCATCGCCTCCGGCAAATACTTCTGCCAAAACCCCCAATTATGCCCTTCAGGATATTCACGATACATGAAGGTATATTTCTTTTGTTCCAATATGCTTTTTAGCTTGTTGACTCTGGGAATTAACTGAGCCATGTCATATTTTCCAAAATTCATATACAGTTTGAGCATTGCAGGATCACCTTTCTCATAAGCCCTGGCCACATTATTCTCAACATTACTCGACATCGCGATGACTTTCCCAAAAACCTCCGGATGTGTCCCTCCTATCCATAAAGCGATGTTGCCCCCATTGGAAATGCCTGCCAATACACGTTTATCCGCAGAAAGAATCGTTCGGAACCGATTATCGATAAATGGTACCAATTCCGACACAATGTAATCCGTGAATTTTCCCTGGAGCATGCCCGAATATTCTGCATCCCTGTGAACAGGCTGTTCAAAAACCGCTATCACAGGCGGGATTCGTTTGTCGGCAATCATATTATCGAGAAGGATTGTTGCTTGTGTAAATTTAAAAAAGTCATTGCCATCAAAAAAAAATATAATTGGGTAATGCCCTGTGGCAGTGCTGTAGCCAAAAGGGAGATAGATCTTTAACTGACGTGGTTCTTTCATCGTTTCACTTTGGAAAGTGGTGTCGAAAACCCTGCCGGCTGGACTTCTCTGACGAACTTCCACAAACTTTGGTGGTGAATATAATGGTAGTTCCAATACAGAATTAGGCCCCATGCCACCCATGATGGTATTTTTGTTCAGGGAATCCAGACGCCAGTTTCTTTCATTGACCACAATTTTATATTCGAGGCGGGCTGTCCGATCATACTTTGCAGCATAATACCACAAGTCACTTCCCTCTATGTGACTCATCTTTAAGGAAGGAGCCCAGCCGGAAGCATCCCCGGAAACCGCAACTGAGATGGCTTTTCCCCAGTACAGGAAAAATACCAGGCTATCGGATTCAACAACCGGAATTGAGGACTGACTGGCTATATATTGCAAGGCAACATCATTTCTCACTGATACATTAGCTGTATTTACCTTCGTAATGAATGATGAAAAGCCTTGAGAATAAAGAGGTCCAGTCAGACTAAAACATAGAAAAATCAAATTAATAATTAACTTACTATTCATATGTAATAAACTTTAAATTCACCCTGGGATAATAACAAATGTACGAATCAATATCATATTGAAGAAAATGCCAGTTTCATTGTTTTCCGTGTAAAATAATCTGTGTTCTCTGTGTGTTTTCATCTGTGTTCTCTGTGTGATAAAAAAAACATATTACCACGAGCATACCATTCATGAAGCAAAATCACAAAATATTTTCATCAACAATTCCAACATTTAATTTCAGTACTTGTTATCTATAAAACACTAAATTTGCAATTGATTTAATCTAAATAAGCATAACCTGATTCATGGAGAAAGAACAGAATTCCATATTGAACGAAGTAACTCAGAGTGAATATAAATATGGTTTTTATACTGATATAGAAATGGATATGGCTCCTATGGGCCTGAACGAAGATATCATCCGCTTTATCTCTGCAAAAAAAAACGAACCTGAATTTTTACTTGAATTTCGCCTGAAAGCCTACCGTAAATGGATTGAGATGACAGAACCCAGCTGGGCTCACCTCCACCATCCCCCTATCGATTACCAGGCTTTGCATTATTATGCGGCTCCTAAGAAAAAGAAAGAACTAAGCAGCCTTGACGAGATTGACCCTGAGCTGCGAGACACCTTCAACAAACTCGGGATCAGCCTGGATGAGCAAAAAATGCTGAGCGGCGTTGCTGTTGATGCAGTCATAGATAGTGTGAGCGTTAAGACAACTTTCACTGATACCCTTGGAAAACTAGGCATTATCTTTTGTTCCTTCAGTGATGCTGTTCAAAATCATCCTGAGCTGGTAAAGCAATATATGGGCATGGCAGTGCCATACAGCGACAATTACTTTGCAACGCTCAACTCTGCCGTTTTCACTGACGGTTCCTTTTGTTATATCCCCAAAGGCGTCCGTTGCCCTGTAGAACTTTCAACTTATTTCCGTATCAATGCTGCCAATACCGGTCAGTTTGAGCGAACACTCATCATTGCGGATGAAGGCAGCTATGTGAGTTATATGGAAGGATGTACTGCCCCTCAAAGAGATGAAAACCAGCTTCATGCCGCGATCGTTGAGATCATTGCGCTGAAAGATGCTGAGGTAAAATATTCTACAGTACAGAACTGGTATCCCGGGAACAAAAAAGGTGAAGGCGGAATTTATAATTTCGTGACCAAACGTGGTATCTGTAAAGGAAACCATAGCAAAATCTCCTGGACCCAGGTTGAGACAGGCTCTGCCATCACCTGGAAATACCCAAGTGTGGTTCTGATGGGAGATCACAGCATCGGGGAGTTTTATTCCGTAGCTGTTACCAACAACTACCAGCAGGCAGATACAGGTTCAAAAATGATGCATATCGGCAAGAATACCAAATCCACTATCATCTCCAAAGGGATCAGCGCAGGCTTCAGCGAAAACAGTTATCGCGGGCTTGTCAGGATGGGTAGAAAAGCCGAGAACTCAAGAAACTATAGCCAATGTGATTCACTTTTATTGGGCGATAAATGCGGTGCTCATACCTTCCCATATATCAAAGTGGAAAACAAAAACTCTATCGTTGAACATGAGGCCACCACCTCTAAAATCAGCGATGAACAGCTTTTCTATTGCAAGCAGCGTGGCATCAGCACCGAAAGCGCCATCGGGCTGATCGTTAACGGCTATGCCAAAGAAGTGCTGAACCAGCTTCCTATGGAATTTGCTGTAGAAGCCCAGAAATTACTCTCTATCAGCCTCGAAGGCAGTGTGGGATAAAAATATTCATCCATTGATCATTAGAAAAAATTTAAATACAATGCTTTCAATACGTAATCTTCACGTCAGTATTCACAACAAAGAAATCTTAAAAGGCCTCAACCTCGAGGTAAATGCAGGGGAAGTTCATGCCATCATGGGGCCTAACGGAACCGGGAAAAGCACACTTGCTTCAGTAATTGCCGGAAGAGAAATCTTTGAGGTCACTCAGGGAGAAATCTCTTATAAGGGAAAGAACCTGATGGACCTTAGTCCTGACGAACGTGCCTGCGAAGGAATCTTCCTTGGCTTTCAATACCCGGTCGAGATCCCAGGCGTCAGCATGACGAACTTTATGCGCACTGCAGTCAATGAGCAAAGAAAATATAAGGGACTTGATCTCCTGGGTGGCGCGGAATTCCTGGCCCGCATGGAAGAGAAAAAGCAATTGGTTGAACTGACTTCAAAACTCACCAATCGATCTGTCAATGAAGGCTTTAGCGGCGGCGAGAAAAAACGCAACGAAATCTTCCAGATGGCTATGCTCGAGCCAAGCCTGGCGATACTGGATGAGACTGACAGCGGACTTGATATCGACGCGCTACGTGTTGTTGCCAATGGGGTAAACAAGCTCAGGACTAAAGACAATGCTTTCGTCGTAATTACCCACTACCAAAGACTTCTGGATTATATCGTACCTGATTTTGTTCATGTGCTTTTTGAAGGACGTATCGTAAAAACCGGAGACAAGAGCCTTGCCATGGAGCTGGAAGAAAAGGGCTATGAATGGCTGAAAGACACTTCATTTTCACAGGGAAGCTGATCACCATGAAAAACGACAATCAAACGATAAGTCTCAGCATGCGTGAAAAGATGCTTCACCTGCATGAACAGCACTTTACCGACCTTTCGGAAGCGACATTTTTAAAGGAAATCCGAAAAGAAGCGCTTGCCAGTTTTCAAAAGCTCGGCTTTCCAAACAACAAAATGGAAAACTGGCGCTCAACCAGCCTTGACAGCACTTTAGCAAAAGATTTTACACAACAATTTGAACCCAGCACTGAGCCGGTTGCCGTTGACAGTATCTTTAGCTGCGACATCCACCATCTTGATACCTACCTATTAACTACCTTAAATGGGTGGTATTCCAACAAAGAGAAACCACTGAACATCTTAGCAGATGGCACAATACTTGGCAGCTTTGCCAAAGCCAGTGAAGAATATCCTGATCTCTTTGAAAAATACTATGCACAATCGGCTGAGTTTCGTGAGAATGGCCTAAATGCGCTGAATACAGCTTTTGCTCAGGATGGCATCTTTATCTATGTACCTGATAATGTAAAAGTTGACAAGACAATCCAAATTGTCAGCATTATCAACATGAATGAGAATGTCCTCATTCAACCGCGTAACCTCGTGATATTGGGAAAAAACGCCCATCTCCAACTGGTTCACTGCGACCATAGCGTTCAGCACAAAGCCAGCTTCATTAACAGTGTCACTGAAATCTTTTTGGGTGAGAACGCTGAAGTAGAATATTATAAACTTCAGAATAAAGACAACGAAGCCACCCTGGTTACAACCACTTATTTTGAGCAGGCCGCTTACAGCCGCCTTCTTTCGAACCTTATCATCCTCAATGGAGGATTGATCCGTAACAATTTGCATGTTAACCTCAACGGAAAAGGGGCTGAAGCGAATTTGCTGGGCCTTTACCTCATGGACCGTGAGCAGCATGTTGACAACAACCTTTATCTCGATCATCGTTCTTCTGATTGCACGAGCAGCCAGCTGTACAAAGGGATCCTCGATGACCAGGCACAGGGCGTTTTTAACGGGCATATCATGGTTAGGCGTGATGCCCAGCGTACTCAGGCTTATCAGCAAAGTAAAAACATCCTCCTCACCGACAAGGCGAATATCCACACACAGCCGCGGCTTGAGATCTATGCTGATGATGTAAAATGCAGCCATGGCGCCACAGTCGGGCAGCTCGACCCGGAAGCCATGTTTTATATGCGTTCCCGAGGCATCCGCGAGGACACATCCCGTATGTTGATGATGTATGCTTTTGCTGCTGAAATTATCAACCAAATTAAGGTTCAACCCTTAAGGCACCAGATTGATGAGATGGTCTATAAAAGACTAAGAGGAGAACTCTCAACCTGCGACCAATGTATTCTGGATTGTAATGCAAAAAGAGATATCAACTTTGAAATTGACTTGAAAAAGATCTAAAACCGCTTCCCGTGACTCTTGATATTAACGCCATCCGGCTCGACTTCCCCATTCTTCAGCAAAAGGTCTATGGCAGACCCCTGGTTTATTTTGACAATGCAGCAACAACCCAGAAACCTGAGTCTGTCATCAAAGCCATTTCGAATTATTATGAGCAGCAAAACAGCAACATACACCGTGGCGTACATTACCTGAGCCAGGTTGCCACGGAAGCCTATGAGAATGCCAGGATCCAGATTCAAAGATTCATCAATGCCAAAAATCGCCATGAAATCATTTTCACCCGTGGCACTACTGAATCTATTAACCTTGTAGCCTATTCATTTGGGAAACAATTTATTAAACCAGGCAATGTCATCCTTTTGTCAGAATTGGAACATCATTCCAATATCGTTCCCTGGCAATTCCTACGGGAAGAACGAGGCGCTGTCATTAAGGTCATCCCCATCCTTGACAATGGGGAAATTGACCTGGAATCCTATAAAAAACTACTCGACAAATCAGTAAAAATCGTCAGTATTGCACATGTTTCTAATGCACTCGGCACAATACTCCCAATCAAAGAGATGATTGATCTGGCTCATGAGCATGACATCCCTGTTATGATTGATGGCGCACAGGCTATTGCCCATACAAGGATTGATGTCCAGGCACTTGATGCCGACTTTTACTGTTTCTCAGGTCATAAGATGTATGGTCCAATGGGAATTGGGGTATTGTTTGGCAAAGAAAAATGGCTGGAAGCAATGCCTCCCTACCAGGGCGGTGGTGAGATGATTGACACCGTTAGTTTTGAAAAAACAGCTTATAATGAACTGCCTTTCAAGTTTGAAGCGGGAACACCAAACGTTTGTGATACACTTGGTTTATCTGCAGCCCTGGATTACCTGGAATTGCACAATATGGATGCGATTGCGGCATATGAGCACGAGCTCCTAAACTATGCGACAAATAAAATTCAAACGATCGGGGGCCTGAAAATTATCGGAACCGCTCGTGAAAAGGCTGGCGTCCTGAGTTTTTTGCCTGACGGAATTCACCCCTATGACATGGGCACAATTCTCGACAAACTCGGGATTGCCCTCAGAACAGGAAACCATTGTGCACAACCTCTCATGGACAGGCTTGGAATCAGTGGAACAGTGCGGACCAGCTTCGCCATGTATAACACTAAGGAAGAGATTGATACACTTGCTGATGCCATTGTCAGAGTAAAAGAAATGTTTTTATAGATGAAGAAATGCCATTCCCATTTATTCTATTTCTACTTTTGCAATAGTCTTATTGTAACATTATGAAGATAGCTGAAATTGAAGCTCAGATCGTAAAGGAATTTGAATCCTTTGACGATTGGATGGACAGGTATAATCACCTGATAGAGATGGGAAATGACTTGCCACGAATTGATGAGCAATATCGCAATGACCAGCATCTGATCAGTGGATGCCAGTCAAGGGTCTGGCTCCATGCTTCTAATGACGATGGGATTATTACTTTCACTGCGGATAGTGATGCCGTGATCACCAAAGGCATAGTAAACCTTTTGATCCGGGTTTTGAGCGGACAAACTGCAGATGAAATATTAAACACAAAACTAGCGTTTGTTGACACCATCGGTTTAAAAGAACATTTAAGCCCAACACGTTCAAATGGGCTTACTTCGATGATCAAACAGATGAAGTTGTATGCGCTTGCCTATAAAACGAAAGAAAACAATTAATGGAAATATCAGAAGAGAACAGAAGGATTGAAAGCGGGGTTATTGAAGTACTGAAGACGATATATGATCCCGAAATTCCTGTAAATATTTATGAGTTAGGCTTGATTTATAATGTCATCGTGGGTGATGACAAACGAGTTAAAGTCAGGATGACGCTCACCTCCCCCAACTGCCCTGTGGCAGAAAGCCTGCCAATCGAGGTAAAGGAGCGGGTGAAGTTGGTTGCCGGAGTAAGAGATGCTGAAGTCGAAATCGTTTTTGATCCCCCATGGAGCAAAGAGATGATCTCTGAGGTTGCGATGCTCGAACTTGGAATGCTTTAAAATGCTCGAAAAAGTTGAAACCCCATCTGATCTCAGGCAACTAAAGGAAGAAGGTCTTCCCCAGCTTTGTCATGAGGTTCGACAATTTATCATTGACGTATTGTCGTCAAACCCCGGTCACCTGGGAGCAAGCCTGGGAACCGTTGAGCTTGCCGTTGCCATACATTATGCATTTAATACTCCTTTTGACCGCGTCATTTGGGACGTCGGTCACCAGGCCTATGCCCACAAGATCCTTACCGGTCGTAAAGACGTCTTTTTTACAAACAGGATGTACAGAGGGATCAGCGGTTTCCCCCGCATGAGTGAAAGTGAATATGATGCTTTCGGGGTGGGGCATTCTTCGACTTCAATAAGCGCAGCTTTAGGAATGGCTGAAGCTTCCAAATTAAATAATGAAAATAACAGGCAGCATATTGCCATAATTGGCGATGGCGCCATGACAGGCGGCATGGCTATGGAAGCCCTTAACAATGCCGGGGCCTCAAATGCAAATCTCCTGGTAATTTTAAATGACAATGGTATTGCGATCGACAAAAATGTTGGCGCAATGAGTGATTACCTTACAGGCATCACGACTTCCAAAGCCTACAATCGTTTTCGTGACAAGGTATGGTTGCTCATGGGCGGGAATACAAGATATGGCGCAAATTCCAGGGCTTTGGTGAAACAATTCGGAAATGCATTAAAAGCCAGCATCACGCAGAAAAGCAATGTATTTGAGGCTTTTAACTTCCGGTATTTTGGACCGGTCGACGGTCATGATGTGATCCACCTGGTCAAGCTCCTAAACGACTTAAAAGCAATTCAGGGCCCTAAACTCTTGCACATCATCACGGTTAAAGGCAAAGGTTATGTTCATGCTGAGAAAGATCAGACAAAATACCATGCACCAGGGGTTTTCGACAAAAAAACGGGGGAAATCCAGGCAGATTCCTGTAAAAATAAAGCCCCAAAGTTCCAGACTGTCTTTGGAAGAACGATTATTGAGCTTGCTGAGATGAATCCAAAAATTGTCGGCATTACGCCGGCGATGCCCTCGGGTAGTTCACTGAATATGATGATGGCCAAGATGCCTGAAAGAGCTTTTGATGTTGGTATTGCAGAACAGCATGCGGTAACCTTCAGTGCGGGCCTTGCTACCTCCGGGATTATACCCTTTTGTAACATCTATTCAAGTTTCATGCAACGAGCGTATGACCAGGTAATACATGACGTTTCTCTGCAAAAGCTGCAGGTAGTCTTTTGCCTCGACAGAGCTGGACTTGTTGGTGAGGACGGGGCCACACATCATGGAGCTTACGACCTTGCCTACCTGAGGGCTGTACCCAATATGGTTGTGGCTTCCCCATTGAATGAAGAAGAGTTGAGAAACCTGATGTATACCTCCCAGTTACCCGGTGGTGGCCCTTTTACCATCCGCTATCCAAGAGGAAGAGGGAGTATGCCCGATTGGAAAACAGAATTCAGGGAGCTTCCCATTGGTCAAGGCAATGTTCTCAGAGAAGGAAAAGATGTCGCTATTCTTAGCATTGGCCCTGTGGGTATATATGCAAAAAGTGCCGCAGAAGCCCTTTCTAATGAGAACATCAGCGTGGCTGTATATAATATGCTATTTTTAAAACCCTTAGACGAAACGCTGCTGCACAAGGTCTTTCAGTCCTTTAAGAAAATCCTGACTGTAGAAGATGGCACCTTATTGGGTGGCTTAGGCAGTGCGGTTTTAGAGTTTATGGCGGAACATGGCTACCACGCAGAGATCCACAGGCTTGGCATCCCGGATCGATTTGTCGAACACGGAAGTCCGGAAGAACTTCATGCAGAATGTGGATTCGACACAGCAGGCATCATCACAGCAATAAAAAAATTACGAACGTAACTATATGTCAGGGATATTTATAATTTTATAGCGTCCCCATATAGTACTTATGATTCGTGATCTCTTTCGTAGAAAAACAATTGCTTCTATTCTTGAACACGCTAATGATACGCATGCCGGCGGTCATAAGCTAAAGCGCAACCTTAATGTCCGTGACCTCACAGCCATGGGCATTGCAGCGATCATTGGCGCCGGGATCTTTAGCACGATTGGCAATGCTGCCTACAATGGCGGCCCTGCAGTTTCCGTCTTGTTTATTTTCACAGCAGTTGCCTGTGGGTTTTCGGCCTTGTGTTATGCCCAGTTTGCCTCTTCCATTCCGATCAGCGGCAGTGCTTATACATATGCTTATGCTAGTTTTGGAGAACTGATCGCTTGGATCATAGGCTGGGACCTCATCATGGAATATGCTATAGGAAACATCGCTGTGGCTATCTCCTGGTCTGAATATTTTACTACTTTTCTCACTGGCTTTGGCATCCACGTGCCGCAATACCTGGGCATGGATTACCTGTCTGCCATGCGCGGCTTTAAAGAGGCCACGCTTGCGATGGCAGGTGGCAGCACCTTTGAGAGCCTTAGCCTTCAACTTCAACAGGCAATGCAGGCCTGGACCGACGCACCAATGATCGGGAGTCTTCGTATCATCTTTGACTTGCCTGCCTTTTGTATCGTACTTTTTATCACTTCATTGGTATTCATTGGAATTTATGAATCAAAGGTAGCTTCGAACCTGATGGTATTACTGAAAGTTGTCATCCTGATGGTCTTTATCGCCGTAGGTTCTTTTTATGTCAACCCGCAAAACTGGCATCCTTTTGCACCCAACGGCCTCACGGGTGTTTTAAAAGGAATTGCCGGGGTTTTCTTTGCGTATATTGGATTTGATGCAATAAGTACTACTGCGGAAGAGAGTAAAAACCCTCAGCGTGACCTCCCCAGGGCTATGATTGGATCACTGGTGATCACCACAATACTTTATATTGTCATCAGCCTGGTATTGACTGGCATGGTCAATTATAAAGACCTGGGCGTCGCTGACCCATTGGCTTATGCCTTTGAGCAGCTCCACATGACTCAATTCAGCGGCATCATCGCCTTCAGCGCAATCATTGCCATGGCGAGTGTGCTCCTTGTATTTCAGATCGGGCAACCCAGGATCTGGATGAGTATGAGCCGCGACGGCCTGTTGCCCCCTATCTTCAGCCGGATACACCCGCGATTCAAAACCCCCTGGTTTGCCACAATTATTACTGGTTTACTGGTCAGCATCCCCTGTTTGTTTATGAACCTCACTGAAGTCACTGACCTGACCAGCATCGGGACACTTTTTGCTTTCGTCCTGGTTTCCGGAGGCGTATTGCTCGTTCCAGATCCCCGCATTGCCCAGCCGGGCGGTAAAGTCTTCAGGGTACCTTATTACAACAGCAGATTGTGGCTCCCGCCTATCCTGATCGGGACTTTGTTGGTGTTATTTTATTTTAACCACGAAGGACTTAAAAATTTCTTTTCCCCTGATGAAGGACTTTTTGCATCCTGGGAGGTATTCAAACACAAAATCCCTTCCCTGGTATTTATTTTAGTTTTATTTGTGATCACTTACCTGGCGATCTGGAAGAAGCTAAGCCTGATTCCGGTACTTGGCGTTCTTACCAACCTTTATCTGATGTCAGAGCTTGGCATCACCAACTGGATGCGGTTTCTGTTGTGGCTGGTGGTTGGATTAACGATTTATTTTGGATATAGCCGCTGGCATTCCAAAGTCAGGCATGAACGACTGAAAGCCTGATCCATGGAATGGCTGACCGCGATCGCGCTGGTTGTAACTGGCCTGATGGTTGGTTTTATCAATACCCTGGCCGGAGGTGGCACTATCATTTCTTTGTCGTTACTGATGTTCATGGGATTGCCTCCTGCCATGGCCAATGGCACCAACCGATTGGCGGTACTATTCCAGGTTTTTACAAGTACGACAAGTTTTAAAAAACAAGGCGTTTTGGACGTCAGAAAAGGTACTTTCCTCGGCATCCCGACGGTTATTGGTTCAATCCTCGGATCCTGGCTTGCAGTGGATGTCAACGAGAAGATTTGGGAAAGGGCTGTTGCCTTTGCCATGATTGGCATGCTATTCTTCATCTTTGTGAAGCCCAATGTCTGGCTGAAAGGGAATAAACTTCTGCAGGACAAACGCGTTAGCTGGCTACAATATGTCTTGTTCTTTTTTATAGGAATCTACGGGGGATTCATCCATGTTGGCGTCGGATATTTCATCCTGGTCGCGGTAGTCCTTGGCGCAGGCTATGACCTCCTCAAAGCCAATGCCCTCAAAGTATATATCGTGCTGTTGTATGTCCCTTTCTCCCTGGCTGTCTTTATGCTCAGTGGCAATGTCAATTACAAATACGGGCTGATTCACGCCACAGGCAATGTGGCCGGGGCCTGGATTGCAGCAAAATTTGCTGTTGGCTGGGGCGTCAACTTCGTGAAATGGGTGCTGGTGGTGGTGATCCTTATCCTGGTGGTCCAGAGTTTTGGGCTGATGGATATCAGTGGAATGATTAAAGGGTTGATCCGATAACTACATCGCAAAAACAAGCGCAATCCCTACCCCAAGCACATTGATTTTTTGACTCATGTTGGTAGTTACATTGTTGATTTCTCGCTGGTAATCTACTTTTGTCCCAAAATAATCCAGGTTCAGACCAATGCTTCCTTTTTCCGAATATTTATACCGGAATGTTGCTCCAATGTCATAACCAGTACCCGAATTCCTGCTGCTTTTGAACAAAACTCCGTCAGTGATATCGGTGTTCAATTCCGGCGTTGCAACATAGGTTAGCCCATATTGTGGACGAATATCAATGACAAAATCAGACAAATCAAAACTAAACAGTGGCCCGATTAAAACACCACTATAAACCCAATAGGAATCTTTGTCTTTTGTGGATACTTCTACCGCCGGGACCGGTTTTGTAAAGTCGTTACCTGTATAATCAGAGCGGTTTGCCCCAACGAAAACCTGGGCACAAATCCCAACAGGTCCTGCAAGCTTGTATCCTGCATTAGCAAGGGCAATGTGAACCCCTGTCACTTGTTTCCCAAGGATCTTGGCATCGTCAGGTCCTTTAAAATCTCCCATGGGTAAAGAAGCTCCCAGGCCCAACCCATAATAGCCTTTAAATTCTTGATTTCTATTACTTTTTCTGCCTTTGGATTTGGCATCAGCCACCTGGCTAACAGCAAAAAGTACGACAATTAGGAGGATCAATTTTTTCATATCTATTGGATTAAATGATTTTCGTGAGTAAAAATATTAATATTTAATTACAAAACTATTATAAATTTAAAAAGTTCATTCTCACCGCGGAGACACAGAGACGCTGAATTACGCAGAGAAATATTTACAAATGAAATAAATACCCCTTTGAGCGACTTTGTGCAATCCTTCGTGTTCCTTTGTGCTATTCCTTTATAAAGGATTACAATTAACCATATATATATCACTCATAGTCTCCACGGCATAATTAAAACCCTCTGCGAATCTCCATGTCTCGGTGTCTCCGCAGGGAGTCTTAAAAAAAACACTATTAAGATTAAATGCAAATTGACATTATAGCATGGCATATATATATGATTCTTTGCCCTATGGCACTATTGTTGCGCCATTTTCCGGCATGAAAAAGCAGATAATATTCCTTATTACTTTCCTGTTTATCTCATGTCATGGCTTTGCCCAGGATTCCATCCATCCAAAACCCCGGTCAATCTCAATTCAGGCTGAAATTGGCCTGTACGGGAACGAAGCTATTCACCATCAATTCATCCTGGGAAGCGCACAAAATGTTCTGGAAATTAAATATGGAACCTGCCGTCAAATTGGGATACTCACCACGATTCCAATATTTCACAGGATAAACCTATACACAGGGGCAAGTTGGAAGTTTCTGAATGTGACCAATACAGTCACTTCTCCCCCCGGGAGTCCCGTGAATCACTTTTTTAATTATAATTACCGGGACAACTATTGGTCAATTCCCATTTTCTTTTCATATCCCATCCTCACCAAAAACAGGAACCAGGTCCTGTTAAAGGCGGGTATGGCTTTTAATTATGCAGAATGGGGCATTTCCGAAGGGTATGGTTCTGATGATTCAGTCTCAATGTATGTTTCTCAATTGACCACCAACAATGAATCAACATGGAATACCAGCGCCGAACTTGGAATCTCATGGCGCCATTTATTCAGGGGCAGGAGTTACCTGGAGTTAAGCCTCAATGGAAGTTATGCACCACAAATTAAATCAGTTGGATATATAAACACCTATGAGAATAATGTGGTAGTGACGAGAGAAAAACTTGAAGCCAACCACAACTCAATTGGCCTGACCATAGCTTACGGATTGAATATCAACAAGAAACTAACTGAAGGTATTGTCAATACGATCCCTATTGTTCAAAAACCCAATCCCAGGACATTTGGATTCAAAGCCGGGGTGAATAAAAGCATCATTGACGGAAAGGAAGCTGATGGAACTAAAACGGGATTAATCAGTACCGAAGCATATGCAGCTTTTTTCTATAACACGCGGATGGAAGGACGTTGGGATTTTGAAACGGAACTCTTGTTTTCATGGACAGATGCTTATCCGTTTATCGAAGTCCCGGTTCATGTAAAGTACTGGCTAAACAACAGGATTGGCATTTTTGCCGGGCCAAAACTGGATATTTCAATGGGAGATCCTGATAATTTCAGACATCCTTTTAGTGCGATCACCACACCGAATAATTATAATACATTCGGCTTATCGCTTGATCTCGGGCTTCAGTGCAGGCTTAGCAAACGATTTTTTACTGAACTCTGGTATTCCCAGGGCTTAACGAAAATTTACAATGATCCCTATTTAGAGATCTTTGATGGGAAGCGGAAGACGCTGAGATTGGGGATGGGGGTGAATTTTTAGAGTTTGTCCACGATTTAGTCGAATTTCTTGTCCGCGGATTACGCGGATATATGCGGATTATTTTCTACTAATTTTTAAAAAACTTTGATTGCCTGACACAATTCACTATATTTGAGTTCTCTATCAGAAGTCGGTATGAAATTCAAAGTATATTAAAATGAAAAAAATATCATTTGTTATCTTTTTGCTGATAATGGGTGTTTCTTTCAATGCCTTGGCACAAACCAACCTTAACGTACACCTGGTATATGACAATACCATTCTCAGCCCGATTTCCAACACCCAGGTTCAATTAAAACTTAGTGGTGTTGTCGTTGGCTCAGCTGTTACCGATACTGCCGGGAATTGCAGTTTTTCCATCCTAAGCCCAGGAACCTATCAATGTAACCCAATTTGCACGAAACCATCAGGAGGTATAAATTCGACAGACGCTCATCTGATAATGCAAAATTTTATGCATGTCACAGGTAATTTTCTAACCGGATTGCATTTGGCAGCCGGGGAGGCCAATGGGATTGGTTCTGTTCCAAATTCATTGGATGCATTAATTATTACAAGGTTTTTTGTTGGAATCATTCCGAATTTTCTGCCACCAGGTATGATCCCAGGTCAACCCATGTGGAAATATGAGACCATCAATATTAATATTACAGGCAGCGGAACAACCACCCAGCAGATAAAAATGATTTGTACCGGAGATGTTAACGGATCCTATATTCCACCTATTTAGATTCTAACGCGATTTTCTTTATTCAATAATTTACAAAAATCTGTGTAAATCCGCGAAATCTGTGGACAAAAACATCCTTCATCCCTCTACTTCCCTTCCTGATCACGATAAATCATTACCTCTTCTTTAACATAGGTCAATGAAATGCCAGCCTCCTTAAACATCGCCTCGCTCTCCTGCCCGGCATGGTAATGATACTCGCAAACCACTTTTTTAATCCCGCAGTTGATGATGAGCATGGCACAGGTGCGGCATGGGGTCATACGACAATAAAGGTCGGCGCCATCAAGCGGGATGCCTTGTTTGGCTGCCTGGCAGATGGCATTCTGCTCAGCATGTACTGTGCGGACACAGTGCTGTGTGATGTGTTCATCCTCATGAATCACTTGTTTCAACAGGTGTCCGACTTCATCACAATGCGGAAGTCCTACAGGTGAGCCAACATAACCTGTCACCAGGATCTGTTTGTTACGTGCAATGACACAACCGCTGCGACCACGATCGCAGGTGGCTCGTTTGGCAATGGTATGGGCGACTTCCATAAAGTACTCATCCCAGCTGGGACGGGTATGAGGGGTATTGGGATTTTCTGACATACGCTATTGAGATAAAATTTGATTCAAAATAAGTTCAAGTTTTACAAAGAGTTCGGTGGTTGAGCTGTTGTTGGTAAGGGTAAAATCAGCCATCTGTATACATTTCCGGATATTCTGTTTGTTCGGATCCACAGAGTCCATTTCCCGGGCTTCATTCTCTATAAAAGTTTCCAGACTCACCTGGTCAGTCTCAGAGTTTCTGTTCCGGATACGCTCATACCTGACTTCAGCATTTGCATCCACAGCCAAAAGGAAGAAATTTCCCTTGCTTTTCAGCAATTCAGCTTCACCAGGCGTACGGATACTTTCGATGATACAGTTCTTTCCACTCTGCCTGGCTTGCTCAAACAACTGTTCGGCAATATACCCTGGGTGAAAGCTAGCTCTTAGTTCATTGGCAACCAATACCATGCTGTCACGGTCGAGCGGAAGCGCGCGTTTGTTAATTTCCTCGGTGAGGAAAGACCGGACGCTATAATGCGCGAAGCCCTTATGTTCCATGAGGTATTCAACCAGGGTACCCTTTCCTGCACCCAGGGTTCCGGTAATTCCGATGATGATCATTTATGCGAAAATATTAAGGATAACAAGTGTCATGGAAAGACCAATCAGGATGGCAACAGTTCCCCAACCAATGATATTCTGCCATCCTTTGTTGACCCAGCTTCCCATGATTTCTTCTTTATTGATAAGCAACATCATTGAAACCAGGACTACAGGGAGCAGCATTCCATTGAGCACCTGAGACCAAAGTGTTATCTTGATCAAAGGGGCATTTGGCAAAAGGATCACTACCATGGAAATGAAAAGCATAAAGGAATACAGACCATAAAACTGGGGCGCTTCCTTCATGGATTTGTCGATGCCCGCTTCGAAACCGAAGGCCTGACAGATGTAAAAGGATGAGGCAACCGGTAAAATCGTTGCAGAGAAAACCGAAGCCACAAACAAGCCAAAAGCGAAAATATAGGCTGCAAAATCCCCGGCTAATGGTTTTAGTGACATTGCAGCATCTTTTGCTTCACCTATTAGGATTCCTTTAGGATGCAAAGTACTTCCACAGGCGACAATAATAAAGAAGGCAACGACAACCGTAACGATACAACCAATGATGACATCTACCAAAGTATATTTATAATCTTTGATTTTCAATCCTTTTTCAATTACAGCTGACTGCATATAAAACTGCATCCAGGGTGCTATGGTGGTTCCGATGATACCGACGACGATGACCAGGTAAGCCAGGTTCATATCGATTTTCGGGTGTATCATGGAATGACCGATTTCGCCCCATTCAGGTTTTCCCATAATGGCGGAAATAACGTAAGATAGTAGGAAGACACTGAATATCAGGAATACACGCTCAACAAGTTTATAATTCCCCTTGACAGCCAGGAACCAGACCCCGACTCCCACCAGGGGCACACTTATATATTTACTCACTCCAAATACCTGCATACTACCTGCTACACCGGCGAATTCAGTGGTAGTATTGCCAATATCGGTTGTCAGCTGGGCAAGAAAAATAAAAAAAGTTGCTTTCAAACCTGAGTTCTCACGGATGAGATCTGCAAGTCCCTTGCCTGTGACGATTCCCATCCGTGCATTCATTTCCTGGATAACAACCAGAACAAAAAATGCCGGAACAAGCGTCCAGAGAAGATTATATCCGTATACAGCACCTGCGACAGAATAGGTGGTAATTCCCCCGGCATCATTATCGACACTTCCAGTGATTATACCCGGTCCGAGGATCGCCATAAAGATCGCCAGTCTTTTCCAGAGACTGATTCTTTTTGATTTGATTGTAGCGATGGCATTCATAGGCTAATCCTCCTTTAGCACCTTGCGTTTGCGGGCTTTCATCAGCGTAAAAACTACGTCATCAATGATTACAATACCGGCCATATGCTCCTCCTCATCAACGACAGGAATAGCGATCAGGTTGTATTTAGAGATAATCTCTCCCAGGGAATCAATCCTGTCATAATCTTCGACCTTGATGACTTTCCGGTTCATAATCTCATGCAATTTTGTCTCAGGATTTGCAACGACCAGGTCGCGGAGGGAAACAGTGGCAACGAGTTTCTCCTGATCATCCAGGACATAGAGATAGTAGATCGTATCGGAAGGGGGTTGCATCCGTCGTAGCTCCATGATCGTTTCATTTACAGTCATGTTTTCATGAAAAGAAAAATACTCGGTTGACATAAGACTGCCAACGGTATTTTCAGGATAGTCCATGAGTTCACGAACTTCTTCAGAGGCTTCCTCTTCCATTTCGTCAAGAAGTTCATCGGCACGTTCCTTTTCAAGGTCATCGAGAATGTCAGCAGCTTCATCAGCAGGCATCTTCTCGAGAACGTCAGCAGCTTTCTCTGTACTGAGGCTTTCCAGCATGGAGATCTGAGTCTCATTCTCCATTTCCTCAAGAACGTCGGCGGCTTTTTCTTCATCCAGTTCAGAAAAGATCGCAATACGAGTCTTGTGATCCAGGTCCTCAAGAATATCAGCAAGGTCAGAGGGGTGTAGGGTACTAAGCTTGGACTGTTCTTTTCCAAGTTTGATTCCCTCTTGTGAAGGACTGATTGCGGCGATATCATCCCAAAGGATCATTCGGCTCGGGAGTTGTTTTCCAAAAGGTTTCAAGGTCTTGTTGATAGGCCTTGCTACGCTCAAGCGGCGCAACAAACCCTCAATTCCGACATCGACAGCAACGACGAATAATCCTGATGATAAGAATGCCAAACGAAGATCATTGACTCTTTCCAGCTTACGCCCATCGATATCAACAATTTGCCGATCCATGACATGCTTTGCCAGGAAAAGCGCATTTTCTTTTGGGACAGTGACTTCAACAAGTTGGTGACACTGAACTACGTAACTGCTATCTTGTTTAAATATTGAGACATGTGAAAAATCAATCAGAATAGAAGTGCTCCCGAACCGAACCTTGAGAGCAAACACCATGGGCCTGACCTGGTTCAGGTCGACAACAAGATCTTCGAGTTTCCCTACAGCCTTTCTCTGTTCGGAAACTACTTTATTGCCAAGGATTCGGCTGAGATAAAAAGTTTTTAATGAGGTCATGAAACATCCTCCCGTTTTAACGACGGAAGGTGACCAAATGATGGACGCCCCCGTCGGGGTTAATTAATCAAACGACTCGCAGGTCCTTCGTCCATTTTGAAATTACTTTTTTGGTTTATGTTTGCAAAAGTACAGTTTTTTGCTGGAAAATAAAAAAAGAGTAGATTTACAAAAACATATTCACATGAATGAGCTTTATCCATTAAAGTTTAAACCTGTATTCAAGGATAAGATCTGGGGCGGAAATAAAATCAATTCTGTGCTCGGATATAATTATGCTCCCCTCTCAAATTGCGGGGAAGCCTGGCTTATCTCTGGTGTTGCAGAAAATCCAACCGTCGTAGTCAATGGCTTTTTAAAAGACAATGAGCTGAATGAACTGATTGAGGTATATATGGGGGATCTGGTTGGAGATGAGGTCTATGAACGTTTTGAAAATGAGTTTCCTATTCTGCTGAAACTCCTCGACACTACCCAGTTTCTTTCTATCCAGGTCCATCCTGACGACGCATTGGCCATGCGACGCCATAAGCAACATGGCAAAGCGGAGATGTGGTATATTATGGAAGCAGAAGAACAAGCAGAGATCCTGACTGGCTTCAAGAAAAAGATTGATCCCGCTGAGTTCAAAAAAATTATCGAGCTAAAAAGGATGGGCGATGAGATTCGAGACCTCTTTAACATCGAGAAAGTGAAGCAGGGTGATGCCTTTTTTACGCCAACAGGAAGGGTTCATGCCATGGGCCCTGGCTTGCTGCTTGCCGAGATCCAGCAAACTTCTGACGTGACCTACCGTATTTATGATTGGGACAGAACTGACGACAAAGGACTTGGACGTGAACTGCATACGGACCTTGCCATGGAAGCCATTGATTATAAAGTACTCTCAGAATACAAAAGCCTTTACCAGGAGAAGACGAATGGCACAGTGAATCTGGTTCATAACAATCACTTTGTTACGAACCTCATCCACTTAGAAAAACCCCTGGTTAAAAACTATACAGAACTCGATTCCTTTGTGATTTACCTTTGTGTTGATGGCGCCTTTGAGCTTCTGCATGAAACCGGTCCTATAGCAATGCGACGGGGAGAAGCTGTACTCCTTCCAAATATAATCCGTAGCGTCAAGCTTTTCCCGCATTCTATGGCAAGAATTTTGGAGATCCATATTTGAGCATCTTTGTTGTTTTACGCAGGAGAATATAGTTAATTTATTGTTAATTTTGCCACCTTATTTAAAAACCTCAATATCTTTATGAACAAGTCAATCATTGCAGCCTTGCTCGCTATTTTTATTTTTCAGTTTTCATTTGCCCAGGATACTGAAAAAAAGGTCTACACCCTTCCGAATGTTGACGTCAGGACGCTTGACGGAAAAACCATGAACACCAAGGATTTGACAAATAACGGAAAACCGATGATCGTTTCTTTTTGGGCTCTATGGTGCAAACCATGCATCAAGGAACTTACCACCATCGCGGAGGTTTATCCTGACTGGGTAAAAGAAACCGGAGTAAAACTGGTCGCTGTTTCTATTGATGATGCCCGTTCCACGGCTAAGGTGCAACCCTTTGTCGACAGCAAAGACTGGGAATTCCAGGTAATTCTTGATCCGAACGGGGACTTCAAAAGAGCCCTGAATGTGAATATGGTCCCCCATACCTTTGTATTAAACGGGAAAGGTGAGATTGTCTGGCAACACACTTCGTTCTCGGAAGGTGCTGAGTTGGAACTTATCAATATCGTACGTAAGGTAATTAAGGGAGAACCACTCGATTCCAAGGAATAGTATTTGACATCGCTAAAGATCAGATTCATGAAACTACGCTTACTTCTCCTTATTTCCCTTTCAATATTTTTCTTTCGTCAAGGGGTAATTGCCCAAGCCAACTTTAACACCGGCAATGTTCATGGAAACTTTGAAGTGAATGCTCAACTGTATTCCAATGACTCTGTAATTGAGGCACCCAAGGTTGACGAAAAGATGCGAATGAACGCTTACCTCAACCTCTTGTATACCAATGGTGGTTTTACAGCAGGTCTGCGTTACGAGGCCTATCTGAATCCTATGCTTGGCTACGACCAGGCCTATGAAGGAAACGGGATCCCTTATCGTTTTATTAATTATAAAAAGGATGACCTGGAGGTTACCGTGGGCAACTTTTATGAGCAATTCGGCAATGGACTTATCCTTCGAACTTATGAAGATAAAACCATTGGCATCGACAATTCGCTTGACGGGATCCGATTGAAATTCGAACCCATCAAAGGAATCGCAATCAAAGGCCTGGTTGGAAATCAACGTTATTACTGGACACGCACCAAAGGTTTGGTTAGAGGTGTTGATGCGGAGATTAACTTTAATGATTTGATTGCTTCATTCTCTGGCTCCAAGACTCATATTATTATCGGGGGGAGCTTTGTCAGTAAATTTCAAAAAGATGACCCGGGTTCTATCTATAATTTACCACAAAACGTAGGCGCTTCATCCGCCAGACTTGATATCAGCCGGGGAAAATTTCGTTTAAGCGGTGAATACGCTGACAAGATTAATGATCCGACAGTACTCAACAACTGGATCTACAAAAATGGCCAGGCATTACTTCTCCAGACCTCCTATTCGCAAAAAGGGCTTGGCATTTCTCTTTCCGCAAAAAGAATCGACAATATGAATTTCCGCACTGACCGGGCTGTGACCGGCAGTCCTTTGACCCTGAGCTATCTGCCTTCACTTACCAAACAGCAAGCATACAGTCTCGCAACAATTTATCCTTATGCCACCCAACCCAATGGCGAAATGGGTTTTTACGGCGAGATCCTTTATAAATTTAAGAAAGGCCGCAAATTAGGCGGGCATTATGGAACCGATATTAACATCAATTTAAGTGAAGTAAACAGCCTTTACAAAGCGAACCCCAAAGATGCTGACACCATTGGAATGCCAGGAACACTTGGTTATCAATCTGATTTTTTCAAAGTGGGGGATCAAGTCTATTTCAAAGAATTCAATATTGAAATCACCCATAAATTCAATAAAAAATTCAAAAGTATTTTTTCTTATCTAAACCAGGTATACAATATTGATGTCATTGAAGGCCATCCCGGAGATCCTATGGTTTATACCAACGTTGCCATCGCAGACCTGACCTATATGCTGAATGAAACAAATGCCTTGCATGCTGAGATTCAGGGATTATGGACAAAGCAGGATAAAGGAAACTGGGCTCAGCTTTTGCTCGAGTACTCAATCGCGCCAACCTGGTCACTTACACTAATGGATCAATACAACTATGGGAATCCTGAGAAATCAAAGCAAATACATTATTTTCTGGGTTCTTTCGCATATAACAAGGGAACAAACCGAATATCAGTGAGCTGGGGTCGTCAGCGTGCAGGATTATTGTGTGTTGGTGGCGTTTGCCGCTCTGTCCCTGCTTCCAATGGCTTCCAGATCAATATTACAAGCAGCTTTTAATTCAAACCCATGACATCGAAGATTTTATTCCTGGCTCTTTTAATCACAGCCTCCTTTTGGCTCATTTCCTGCGATAAAATAGATTCCCCCTATTTCAGAGATACCGTTGCCGGAGATACAGCCGGTATTGATACGGTAACATTTAGCACAACGTTTCAAGCAACACGATCTGTTTTGATTGAAGAATTTACTGGTCATAAATGTCCGAATTGCCCGACGGCATCCGTAACCGCTCACGATCTGAAAGAAGCAAATCCCGGAAAAGTTGTTGTCGTTTCAATTCACTCAGGGATTTTTGCTAGTCCGGATGGCGCCGGCGATTTCACCTATGACTTCCGGACCACAGATGGAACTAACCTCGATGGCTATTTTAAAATTGGTGATTATGGTTACCCAAACGGACTTATTTCCAGGAAGAAATATGATCCAACAAAATGGGCAACCCCTCCTACCATCTGGGCAGAAAAAGTCGATTCACTTAAAACGGAACCTGCCATTGCCTCTATTGCTGTAAACGCATACTTCGTGAACGGCACTGATATTAAATGTTATATTAAAACTCATTTTATCGGAGCAAACAACAAACTCTTTAAAATGGGAGTCATCCTGACTGAAGACAGCATTTTCAAACCACAGAAAAACAACAATTCAATTGTTGGCACAGTGCCTGTTATTTCTAATTATCAGCACAGAGGTGTATTCCGCCAATCATTTAATGGTATGTGGGGTACTGCATTAAATTCTTCTTCTGTTGTTGATCAGCAGGTTTTCCTGAGCGGATATTCAATAACAGCAGGAAGCGACTGGGTACCAAAACATTGCAATGTTGTCGTTTATATTTATGATAAAGAAACGCTGGAAGTCTTCCAGGTTGCTGAGACTAAGGTCAATTAAACTAATTTCGAGCAATAAAGTCAAAGTATCTAATATTATCACTATTTATTTATCATTCAATAAGAAAATTATGAGAATCAAAATTCTACTTATTTTACTTTTGGGTATTTTGTTGTCTGCAAAAATACAGGCACAAACTATTGTGATCACTGAAATCATGTACAATGATCCATCATCGGGTACTACCGGAGACTCCCTGGAGTTTATTGAGTTTTACAACAATACCTCCGCGCCTATCGTCATGACCGGATACCAGATTACGACCCCGGTAACTTACACTTTCCCGTCTTATACCCTGGCAAACGGGCAGTATGTTGTGGTTGCAAGACATTCAAGCGTTGCCGATGCTTTTTTTGGAATTACCGGGACACAGCAATGGACAACAGGTAGCCTTCCCAATAATGGCGGCGGGACTATTGTCTTGAAAGACAGTCTTGGTCTTACCATTGATTCTGTTAAATATAACAATGCTGCACCCTGGCCAACTCCGCCAAGCGGGCTTGGAGCGACGCTCATGCTTTGTGATCCGAATCTTGACAACAATGTTGGGTCAAACTGGATAACTTCTTCACCACAGAGTGCCAATTCATACGGTGTTTTAAATAATATGTATATTTATGCTACGCCTGGTTCCGGATGTATTGTAAGTCCTACTTATGTGCCGGTTTGGGCACCCATTCCCTTTACTGAAAACTTTGACAGCACCTGGATCAATGCTCATTGGTTACGCGATGTCCCTAATAATCATTGGCTTGACAATCCAGTTATCGGGAATACCTCATGGAGACGCAATGACGACGGGATCAGCGGGAGCTGGACAACCGCAACCAACGGAGCCTATGCCATTTCTGGAGCTTCAGGGAGCATTCATTCCGCACGTTTCCATGCAGCCAACGCAACAGCTGGCACCAACGGAACGATGAATCTTTGTCTTGATTTTACAACTCCAGGCCCAAAACGACTGAAATTCTGGTATATGAACACCAGTGGAACAGATAGCCTCAATGTGTTTATTTCAATTGACTCAGCGCTAACTTTCACCAAACTACAGAAATTTACAACAGCCACAGCCTGGGAACAAAAACAAATTGATCTGGGCACTTCTGTATCCACTCACGTAGTCCTTCAGTTCAGGGCATATGCCACCAACGCATCCGGCACTTCAGACATAGGTCTGGATGGTGTTAGTATTACCTTAGTACAAGGTGATGATGCTGGAATCACAGCGATTACACAACCTACTCCTACTTTGTCTAACTTGACTGATACTGTTAAAGTCAACCTGAATAATTTCGGATCAAATAATCTTACTGCTGCTGTACTTGGATGGTCTGTGAACGGTGTAATTCAACCTGCAACAAATTGGGGAGGGAATATTGCTCCAGGTGCCTCTGAGAACAATATAGTACTTGGTACTTTTACATTCCCCTCTACTGGGATTTCTAAAATAAAAGCATGGTCATCTCAACCCAATGATAATACAGATTCTGATCATTCCAATGACAGCACATCATTAAACGTATTTTATCAAAGCTATGCTCCTATTCCTTACTTCCAGCATTTCGACAGCGCCTGGGTCAGTAAATTAGGAACTCATGACAGCCCTGATTTTTATTGGAATAATGTTGTTCCAACTGGCAACAACTCATGGAGGCAAGCCAATGACGGAGCCTCAGCAGCCTGGACTAACATTACAAATGGTGCTTATACACCTGCAGGCGCAAACAACACCATTCAATCTGCCAGGTTCCATACGGCAGGCAATGCAAGCGGCACCAAGGGAACAATGGACCTCTACCTGGACTTTACTTTGCCCGGAACAAAAGAATTAAGGTTTTATCAAATGAATACAAACGGAACCGATTCCCTGGCAATCTGGATCTCCAGAGATGGCGGGACTACGTTTAATTACCTCACCAAGTTTAATATCGCACTTACCTGGACCCAAAGAGTTGTCCTCCTAGGCGATACCGTATCCAGCCATGTCATCCTTCGTTTTAGAGCAACAGCCAATAATGCCGGCACTTCAGACATTGGAATTGATGAGGTTTCTGTAAACCTCGTTCAACCTGATGCAGGAATGCTCTCAGTTGTAAGTCCATTCTCAGATTGCGACCTTAGCAACGCTGAAGCTGTTACCGTAAAAGTCAAGAACTTCGGCAACCTTCCTATTAGTAATATCCCGGTAATGTTTGACATCGACGGTGTAGCCGGAGCAGGAATAATCACCAACACAATGCAACCCGGTGATACTGTTCAATATACTTTCACACAAACAGTGAATCTCTCTACACCCGGACCTCATGTTTGTAAATTCGTGACTGCAATAAGTAATGATGCAAACCATAACAATGACTCTTTAAACGTTGCTGTTTATAACAAACCTTTTGTCTCAACATATCCTTATACTCAGGATTTTGAGGGAAGCACTTTTAATGGATGGTCGAGTGCCTTTATCACAGGATTAAATGAATGGGCATTAGGAACTCCTACAAAAACAAATCTGAACACTGCCCATTCAGGTGTCAACACCTGGGTTACCGGCTTAACGGCTAATTTCCATAACAACACAAATAGTTATGTTTCCTCACCTTGTTTTGACCTTACTACATTAGCTTTACCTAGTATTTCTGTCTGGATCAATATTTTCACCAATTCAAATTCAGATGCAATGGTACTGGAAGCTTCTGTTAATGACAGTGCCTGGGTAAAAGTTGGTGATTCTACATTTTATAATAGTATGGCAACAAACTTACCTGTAGCGCCACCAAAATGGGCCGGAACTAATAATGGCTGGACACAATATTTTTATACTGCTCCTGCACTCGCTCATAAAGCTAAAGTTGCCTTCAGGTTCAGGTTTCAGAGTAATGCCACGAATAACAATGAAGGTATTGCTTTCGACGATTTTAGGATCAATGATACAACTTCAGTAGGAATTCAGGACATCCAGCAGAATCAGGGATTCACTGTCTATCCAAATCCGGCCAAAGACTTTGTTACGATTCGCTTTACTGCAGCTGTAACGAATGCCGACATCCAAGTAATCAATGAGCTGGGACAAGCTGTTCAGTCTAAAAAGGTATTATGTCAAACACAAGAATCCTTTGATTTGAGTAAACTTCCCGCTGGCATCTATGGAATTAAAGTCGTAAGTAACGGCAAAACCAGCCTGAAGAAGATTATTAAATATTAAATTCTAAAAATCCAGAAAAAGGGCGCTCATATTTGAGTCGCCCTTTTTTTATCCCTTTTCGACCTTGTCTCTCAAAGAATTAAGACGGGAATATATTTCATTGAAAAAAAGAAACCGATTTTTCTGAGCCACACCACTGATCAGGTTCGACTGTCGTGTGAGGTTATTCAGCCAATCTGACGTCTGGTTGCAATAAGCCTGGTTTGAGGTATACATTCTGTTAAATGTATGATATGTTATGTAGGTGATCATATTCCCACCCATGTTTACAAGGATGGTGTTGTTCCCAATTTCAATGTCACATTGATACAGCTGGAAATTAGGTTTTTGATCCCCCGGTAGGCCGTTCAACATATACTTAACATTCATATCCACCTCATGTTGAACCATTTCCATACTGTTCCTCACTTTTTCAATCAATATAAAAATATCATCTTTGGCAACAAATTGACCGGCCATCCAACAAAATTCAACTTGTTTCACCAAGCTGTTAACGGTACTATCGGTCCACAATTCAATTGAAGGGATTTGAGCATAGATATCTGTTAATTCCTGGCTAATTCCCAGGATCTCCATATCCAGGTCTTTAACACTATATTTCTTTCCATTATAGTCAGGATCTTTTGCTATAGAGCTTAACCAATAAAAAACTTTAAACTGGAAATATTCAGGATTCTTAAAAATATGAAAGATCGGAACATCAAAACTGGCATAAGAGATACTTTTGTTCTCGCAATGAAGTATTCTCAACATATCATCACGGATGCCGATTAGATATCGCAATAAGTCCGCTCTGCAGCGAACAGGGGAATAGTTAAAACTAGCAGCCCCTGTTTCATTTGCCATCAGGCTATCGAATGAAATCTTAAAATGCCGGCATATTTTCCGAACTTCATCAATTGACAAAGCACTCTCACAGCGGATTCTCCGGTAAGCACTGTCGTTACTTAGATCAAGTACATCCGATAACACCTCAGCTAATGACAGGTGTTGCGGAATGGCACTCTTCAGCTTATTCATCAAGAGTGCCTGGATTTCCTCATAACCTTTAAAATCCATTTTTGCAGTTTTTACTGATTTCCAAAGTAAAATTAAACGAAAAATGCAAAAAGTCAATGTTATGTTGCATTTTCTACTTACTCATAAGTCAAATAACATAGCAATTCGATATTAAAAGATGAAATTCCTCAATATTGAATCAGGGCCTGAAAAATCAATTTTCGTAGGCTATAGGTCGGGTGTAATTTTGGTTCATCAATCAAAACCAAACCCTAAACACAAGAGCCATGAAAACAACAGCGAAAATCAAATCAGTCGTGACACTCTTAGCAATTGTAGTATGCTTCGTCATGAATTTAAACGCCCAAAGCCAACCCAAGCCAGTAATTGCAGTGCTGGGCATCGACAGCAAAGGTGTAATCCAGGACCCTGAAGCCGTAAGTTATATGGTAAGGCTTGAACTGGAAAAAACCAATGTTTATGTTCTTTTGGATAAATATGATGCTGCCGAAAATATCAAAAAAAATAATATAGACATCAAAACCTGTTTTGGAAAGAACTGTGTTGTCGCTGCAGGCAAGACATTAAATGTCGACAAAGTCCTTACGGGAAACATTGACCGCTTTGGCGAAAAAATCGTGATCAGTTTAAAAATCCTGGATGTAAAATCAGAAATCGTCGAAAAGACCAATGTCACTGAATATTTAAATTTACAACCAGAATTACAAAAAATGATCCAGATTTCGATCTTACGCCTGGTCGGAATGCCTACAGATCCAAACGTAACTGAATTACTGGTCAATTTTGAAGCCCCTATTGAAAGTCCAAAAACACAGATTCGCTTGAATGGCCCCCGGATGGGAGGTATTTACACAACGGGGATGGCAGGAAAAATCCTACAAGCCCCTGAAAGTGAAGGTGGGTATAATATGTCACCTGCAATGTTTGAATTTGGATGGCAACAGGAATGGCAATATCTGAGTGCCGGAAATTTCCAGGCATTGATAGAAGGGATCTTCCTGATTGGGGGACTAGAGTCTGGCAAGTTCATTCCCACTGTAGCTTTTCTGAATGGATTCCGCTTTGGAAAACATGGCTGGGAATTCGGATTTGGGCCAACCTTTCGTATCATCGATAGAGCCAATGGCTGGTATGGTGACGGGGCCAATAACACAGTAGATAAGAAATGGTACCTGGAAAAGGATCATCCAAGTCCGGGCGAGGCCTATCCTGTATCCAGCAGGCCAGACAGCCGTGGAAACTCCGTTCTATCAACAGGATTGGTAATTGCAGTTGGAAAGACCTTCAAATCTGGGTACCTCAACATCCCAGTCAATCTGTTCGTTTCTCCTCGAAAAGATGGAACTACCTATGGATTCTCCTTTGGATTCAATATTTACAGGAAACCAAAAGTTCAGTAATTGGCCTGGGTCAAAATCTTTATTGAATTAACCTCAATCCTAAAACCATGAAAGCGCTCATAAGTATATTACTGATCCTGATGCTTTCTGATACAGGTTTCCCGCAAAACAAACGTTTGCCAAACCTGGGAGACAAGGCAGAGCTGAAAGAACTCAGGATAGGAAAAATCGTTCAAAAAGATAAGTCAATTCTCAAAGAGATCATCCTCATTGAAATCAAAGAATTTGGTATTATCTACGAGAAGAAAAAAGGGCTCCATGACTTGTTCATCGAATCAATTGACTATATCGAATTTCCTGAAACAAAATGGGGCCCGCTGAGAATTCACTTTATAGACAACAAACCAATTGCTTATCTAATATAAAATGAAAAAGTACGTCATTATATCGTTGTTGTTACTGTTGACAACAGTAAGCCGGGGGCAGGAAACCCTGCTCCCGCCCGGGTCATATCAGATCGGACTGAGATCAGGTAAGTTTATCGAGTCGGTAGAAATTCGTTATATTGATACCATTCGGGTGGAATTTGTCAAACGTGGAAACCTGGACGACATCCGGATTTCAGAAGTGAACTCCTTAGAAACAAAAGAATACTATTTCAATATAAGTAAAGACGGTCATTGGGTCAAGAGAAATTATGATCATCTCATTTTAAAAGACTTTGTAAGAAAATCAAATGATACACTGACAGGGATTCTGACAGATGTCAACTACAATACCATGAGCTTTCGCGAAAGGGAAACAACCAAAGTAAAAAAGTACTGGATAAGCAGCGTTGAAAACTACTCCCTTGGAAATGACCCTTTTAAAACTTCTGTCTCGGGAAAAGCAACAGATTCAGTAACGGATCCTACAATCGTTAAAACTTATGTGGAGTTACCTGCAGTTTTGAACGGTGTGGATAGCCTGGAAAGCATGAGACTCGATAGTCTGGCAACACTTCAACCAGAGCGAGAAACATCCTATTATTCAAATAGTTACGACAGGGGCGAGCTGGATGCAGAGAAAATAAATCAGAGTGGCTATGGCTGTGGTGGCTTTTTCCTTGGGATGACCTATGGCTCAGCTTTCCTAACAGCTGGGGCAAGCGGCGATAAGTGCCCGGAGATTAACGTGCCCCCGGGAGTAGATCGAAAAATGTATAAAGAAGGTTATAAAAACAAGTTCATTCGTAAACGCAGCAGGGCTGCAGCTACAGGAGCAGCTACTGCGAAAGCAATAATTACTATCGTAATTTTAATTGCACTTCTTGCCTCAAACTAATAATAACGATCAGATTATTTCCCAAGCTGGGTGATGGCATCATCAACAAGGATACGGCCACAGTATTCGCAAACGATAATCTTCTTGTGCATGCTGATTTCTAGCTGATGTTGAGGCGGGATCTTATTGAAACAACCTCCACAGGCACCTCTTTCGATTTGCACAACAGCCAAACCATTTCTGGCATTCTTACGAATCCGGTGATAAGCAGTCAACAAACGCTCCTCGATGAATTTCTGGTGTTCCTCAGACTTCCTGATGAGCGCCAGTTCTTCTTTTTCAGTCTCGTCAACGATATCCTGAAGTTCTGCTTTTTTTGCATCAAGGTCACTGGTTTTTTCAGTGAGAATTGCCTCAGCAGCGATGATGGCTTCTTTTTTCACTTCGAAACCAATAGTAAATTCCTTAATCCGTTTTTCACAAAGTTGCAACTCAAGTCCCTGGAATTCAATCTCTTTGGAAAGAGAGTCATATTCCCGGTTGTTACGGACATTCATTTGCTGCTCTTCATACTTCTTGATAAGAATCTGGCTGTCCTTAATCTGTAATTTCCTCTCCTGGATTTGTTTGTCGAGCACATCCGTTTCCAATTTCAGATTCTCAAGCCTGGTCTGTAATCCAATGATCTCATCCTCCAGATCCTGAACTTCCAACGGAAGCTCACCACGAATGATCTTGATACGATCGATCTGAGAGTCAGTCTGTTGAAGATTGTATAAGGAATACAGTTTCTTTTCAATGGTCACATCCACTTTATCGTCCCAATGCTCTTCAGCCCTGGCTGGGGCTTCCATTGTTGATACCTGCTCAGCGGGTGCTGAAGCCTGGTCGAGGCCATCCTCTTTCGATTTAAGGGTTTTTCCTTTTGGTTTTGCAGTCGCCATATAGCAGCAGATTTAGAAATAATGTACAGGGTTGGTGTTCTCCCCGGAAATAAAGCTTGCAAAGGTAGGAAATTTTTCTTGAATAAGATCATATATTACAGCCTTTGCAAATTGTTCACTTTCATAATGACCAATATCTGCAATGATGATGCGGCTTTCAGCTTCAAAAAAATCGTGATATTTCATGTCCGCGGCAACAAAAACATCAGCGCCAGCCTGAATAGCTTCCTTAATCAGGAAACTGCCTGAACCTCCACACAAAGCCACTTTCTTGATCTTTTTATTCAGTAGTTCCGTATGACGCACACAGCCGGCTACGGTCATTTCCTTCAACATTGCTAAGAAATCAATTTCATCCAGGGCTTCCGGCAATGAGCCCAGAATTCCGAAACCGACCTGATTGTGAACATTTTCCAAAGAATAAATATCATAAGCCACTTCTTCATAAGGATGGGCCTTGAGCATCGCAGATAATACGGCAGACTCCAGATATGCAGGATAAACGGTCTCTATCCGAATCTCTTTCTCAAAATGCAAAGCTCCTATCTTCCCGACAAAAGGATTTGACCCTTCCATGGCACGAAAGCTTCCCATGCCTTCGATATTGAAACTGCAGGAATCATAGTTTCCTATTTCCCCGGCCCCGGCCTTAAAAATGGCCTCTCTTACCGGTTCTGTATGATCCGCAGGACAGAAGGTCACGAGTTTTCGCAGCAATCCTTTCCGCGGGGAGAGAATTTTTGTGTCAACCAAACCCAGAACCGCGGCCAGCGCAGCACTCACACCTTTGTCAACACTGTCAAGGTTGGTGTGTATGGCATAGATGGCAATATCCTCACGAATTGCCTTCATCACCAGGCGCTCCACCATCCCTTTGCCAGTGAGCCGCTTCAATCCTTTGAATATTAAGGGGTGATGTACAATCACCATATTACACCCCTTAGCTTTGGCTTCCTGTAAGATGCCATCTGTGAGATCCAGGCTTATCAATACCCCCCGGATTTTCTGCTCAGGGCTTCCCACTTGTAAGCCGCTATTGTCATAGCTTTCCTGTAATGAAGGAGGCGCAAACGCTTCCAAAACCCGGGTAATTTCCTTTAACTGCATGCTAATCCTTTGTTAAACAAGATTTTTAAATATCCGGAAGGCAACCTTTTTTACCCAAAACAGTAAAACACAGCCTACGATGATCAAAAGTAATTTTTTCCATAAAAGGAAACTAATTTTTTCCACATGAGCGGGCTTTGGTCGCTACTGCTTCCATTCTCTGTGCTATACGGCTGGGGCATGATGGTTCGCAACAAACTCTATGACTGGGGCATGTTGCAAGCGGAGTCATTTGATCTGCCTGTGATCTGTATTGGAAACCTGAGTGTGGGCGGTACTGGCAAAACTCCGCATGTTGAATATCTTATTAATCTTTATGGCAAAAAGTACAAAATTGCCATCTTAAGCCGCGGATATAAAAGAAAAACAAAAGGATTTCACCTGGCTTCCGACGAAGAAAGCGTTGATACACTTGGTGATGAACCATTGCAATATCACACAAAGTTCAAAAATACCATTGTTGCTGTTGACGAAGACAGAAGAAACGGCATACATCAGTTGTTAAGACTTCATCCTGACCTGGATGTCATCATCCTCGATGATGCCTTCCAGCATCGTGCTGTTAAAGCCGGGATCAATATTCTTCTCAGTGATTATCACAAACCGTTTTTCGAAGATTGGATTCTACCGGCAGGACGCCTGAGAGAATCCCGAAAAGGGGCCGAAAGAGCCGATCTGATCGTCGTAACAAAAACACCCAAGATCTTCTCCCCTATCACCAAAAGAACTTATAAAGAGCAAATAAATCCCCGACCTGATCAGCCGCTTTTCTTCTCATATCTTTGTTTTGGAGAGCCGGTCGCCATGAATGCCTCAGCCAGGCTCTTCAAACGAAAGAATTTCGACGGGATCCTCATGTTGACAGGCATTGCCAATCCGCTGCCACTGGAAAACTACCTCCAGAACCAATGCCAGGAGCTCTCTACCCTGATTTTTCCTGATCATCATCAATACACCTCTGCCGATATGGCAAAGCTTCGCGAGAGCTTCAACAAAGTTTTCTCAGGAAATAAGGCCATCATGACTACGGAAAAAGATGCCATGAGGCTCAGGGACCCGGAACTTGCCAAGGACCTGATCGACCTCCCTATATATTATATTCCTGTTGAGGTTGAATTCCACCCTGTGGATAAGGAGTTGTTTGACCGGAGGATGATGGAGTTTGTGGGGAAAAGGTTAGCCGTTAGGCGTTAGGCGTTAGTCGTTAGGAGAGAATCCAACGACTCTCCTAAAACTTCTTTCTAATCCTTCTTCCTCATCCTTTACCCTTCCCTTGTTCTGCAATGAGCTGTTAAATGCAGGATATTATACTTCGGCTGTTGATCGCTTTCATCAAGAGCTACTAAAAAAC
>SESB01000040.1_pt1 | contig 81761 bp, 64 predicted proteins | sample 3171441 | NCBI WGS metagenome assembly SESB01 (sample SAMN06051867, study PRJNA518727) | freshwater metagenome | biome: subpolar coniferous forest; feature: holomictic lake; material: water; isolation source: holomictic Lake 227, 6 m depth | place: Canada: near Kenora, Ontario | collected...
CCTCATTTATAAAATCCTCGATCATCAGGCGCTGAACCCCACCCCGGAGATCCTGAGCAAAGAGAAGCAGGAGCAGGCAAAGCCCTTCCGTGGCCGTCCAAGAAAAGATAGTAACGAAACTCCACGGGAACCCCGTGAAACCAGTTTGCCGAACACCCCCAGGGAACCCCGTGCCTCAGATCCCTCTGCTGAAAAGAAGGAGATCAAGGATCCAGCCGCACCTTCCCAGCCGCGCGAGCCCCGTCAGCAACGGGATCAGCGTCCTCCACGGGGACCGGTGCCACCGAAAGACCAGCGTACTCCCCGTGAACCGGCCGGTCAGAAAAACCAGTTGCCTCCCCGTGAACCACAGGCTCCCCGTGATCCGCAAACTCCCCGTGATCCGCAAACTCCCCGTGATCCGCAGGCTCCCAAGGAACAGCGTCCTCCTCGCGAACACAAGCCGATAAGGGAAAATAAACCCTTCAGGCCCTACCAGGAAAAAGCTGCCGAACCGCTGGTGAAAATGACGATGCCTGAACTGATTGATAATTCTGAAGAACGTTTTGATTTCGAGGAAACCAGCGACAAGCCCTTTATTCCCATCGACCCTGTCGATATCATTCAGAAACCCGATGGCCCGATTGAACCGATGGAAATCGAAATCGGTGAAGTTGAAGCAAATGCTGACAACACAGCCCAGCCGGTTTCTGATGACCGCAAACAACGCGAGTTTCCAAGGAAATACCCCGAACGCCACCGCGAAGAATACACCTTCGAATTTGAAGGGATCATCGTCAGCGAAGGGGTTCTTGAAATTATGACCGATGGCTATGGTTTCCTGCGCTCCTCCGATTACAATTACCTGAATTCACCCGATGATATCTATGTTTCACAGTCCCAGATCAAACTGTTCGGGCTGAAAACCGGCGATACCGTCCGGGGTACCATCCGCCCGCCGAAAGAGGGTGAAAAATATTTCCCGCTGATCAAGGTTGACCTGATCAATGGCCGCAAACCTGAAGAGGTCCGTGACCGTATCCCCTTCGATTACCTGACGCCGCTGTTCCCGATGAAGAAATTCAAACTCACCGGCCACAAGAACGAAAGCATGTCGACAAGGGTTATCGACATGTTCGCCCCGATTGGTTTCGGACAACGCGGACTGATCGTCGCCCAGCCTAAAACCGGTAAAACGGTGCTTCTTAAGGAGATTGCCAATGCCATCGCCGCGAATCACCCCGATGTCTATATGATCATCCTTCTAATCGATGAACGTCCCGAGGAGGTTACCGATATGCAGCGCAGCGTGAAGGCGGAAGTTATATCATCCACCTTTGACGAACCCGCCGACCGTCACACCCGCATTTCCAATATCATCCTGGAAAAGGCCAAACGGCTCGTCGAATGCGGACATGATGTGGTCATCCTGCTCGATTCAATTACCCGTCTCGCCCGTGCTTACAATACCGTAGCGCCTGCCTCCGGCAAGGTTTTATCGGGAGGCGTCGAAGCCAATGCACTGCAGAAACCCAAACGTTTCTTTGGCGCTGCCCGGCAGATTGAAAATGGCGGATCGCTTACCATTATTGCCACGGCCCTCATTGAAACAGGCTCCAAGATGGACGAAGTGATCTTTGAGGAATTCAAGGGTACCGGCAACATGGAATTGCAGCTCGACCGCAAACTCTCCAACAAGCGTATCTATCCAGCTATTGATATCGTCTCCTCGAGTACCCGCCGCGAAGACCTGCTGCTTGACAAGGATGCCCTTCAGCGGATCTGGATCCTCAGGAATCACCTGGCGGATATGAATCCGCTGGAAGCGATGGAATTCCTCCGTGAACGGATGAAGTTCACCAACACCAACGAGGAGTTCCTGATCTCGATGAACGGCTAATCCACTGAACAAGGCATTTGCCTTCTGCTCCATAAACAAAGAACCTCGCGGCTTGCCGCGAGGTTCTTTGTTTAACGTTCAATCCAACGTACAGCCAGCTGTTGCAGATCAAGCCCGTCGTAATTTCCCGAACTCATCATGAGTAATATATCGCCGGAATGGTTGTCACTGAAAAGCGCTTCAGCCATCTCCGCGGAATCGGTATAAACCTCCAAGCCGGTTTTCATAAATCCCTCCCTTACCTGGTCGTTTGATATCTCAGGAAGCCTCTTCAGCAGCAGGGCATGGGGGCTGTAATAAACAATGGCCCTGTCGGCGGGGTCGAGGGTTCCGCGGTAATGGTCTAAAAAATCCTTGTTCAGACTGCTGTAAGTATGCAGTTCAAGGCAAACCACCACCTTACGGTCGGGAAACTGCTCTTTGACAGCCTCCAGCGTGGCCTTAACCTTCGAAGGGGCATGGGCAAAGTCCTTGTAGACAACCCTTGATTCATTCCTGCCGATCATTTCCAGCCGCTTGGAGGCTCCTTTGAAGGTTTGGATCGCGTTGTAAAACGAATGGTCGTCGATGCCCAGCTGATTGCAGACAATGCGGGTACCGTTCATATTCAGCAGGTTATGCCTGCCGAAAACCTGCAAAGGATATTCTTCCTGCCCAAACAGAATGCGTGTGATCCCTTCGCTGATCGTGTGAAGGGGAACATCGTATGGAAAAATGCTGATGCCTGCGCGCGATTGTGGGCAGATTTTCTGCAATTCCTCATCTCTGCTGCAATAGATCAGGGTTCCACCCGCGGTGATCTGGTTGATGAAAATCACAAACTGGTCAATATATTGCTGAAAAGTGGGGAATACATTGATATGATCCCAGGCAATGCCGCTGAGCAGGGCGATGTCAGGTTTGTAAAGATGAAATTTCGGGCGGAGATCGATCGGGGAGGTAAGGTATTCATCTCCTTCAATGACCATGACCCGGGCCTGTTCTGTAAGCCTTACCATGACATCAAACCCCTCGAGTTGCGCGCCCACCATGTAATCGCAATCCATCCCCTCATGCTGAAGCACATGCAGGACCATGGCGGTGATGGTCGTTTTTCCGTGGCTCCCGCCAATTACCACGCGCTTCTTGTTTTTCGCGTGTTCATAAAGATATTCAGGGTAAGAGAAAATCTTTATACCAAGTTCCTTCGCTTTCAGCAATTCAGGGTTGTCGGCTTTGGCATGCATGCCCAGGATGACCGCATCAAGACCGGGTGTAACCCGCGAAGCATCCCAGCCCTGGCGCTCAGGCAACAATCCGTGCGCCGCAAGCCGGCTCTTTGATGGCTCGAAAAATTCATCGTCGGAACCTGTTATGAGGTATCCCCTTTTGTGGAGCGCGATCGCCAGGTTATGCATGGCGCTGCCTCCGATGGCAATAAAATGAAGCTTCATGATCTTAATTTTGCCCAAAATTACAATTATGAACCCGGTTTGTACCATATGACAGCGAGAAATCGGGAATAAATCGGTCATGAAAGATGTCTCGCATGGAAAATAATTGACAATTCAGGTCGTTTTTTGTAAATTCACAGAATAATTGAGGATTGAGCGCAATGGTACCTTCATAACCTGTTCCTGGTTGATAATATGATCTGAAAACATATTTAAAATCTTGTATGCCAGGCTTGGTTTGTCCGGTTACGGAGTTGTCATCTGAGACAGACCTTTCGCAGGCTGAAGATGTTTGCAAGTGTATGACTGGTAAAATTGTGATCAATCAAAAATATTCAAGAAGATTCATATGATATGGAAGAACAAGTTGCAGCATTAAACCAGCAGTTTCTGAACGCTTCGCCTGAAGAGTTGCTGGCCTGGTTTGCGTCGGCATATGCAGGTGAAATCGCCTTTTCAACCAGCCTGGGTGCAGAGGACCAGGTGATTACGCATATGATAGGGTCGGCAAAGCTGCCGGTCAGAGTCTTTACCCTTGACACCGGGCGGCTTTTCCAGGAGACCTATGATCTGCTGGATATCACCAGGAAAAAATACGGAATAGAAATTGACACCTATTTCCCCGAGTCGTCGGGGGTTGAAGGGATGGTCAACAAACACGGGATAAACCTTTTTTATGACAGTTTTGAAAACAGGAGGCTTTGCTGCCATATCCGTAAGATCGAGCCGCTGACGCGGGCCCTGGCCGGCATGAAGGTTTGGGTTACCGGGATGCGCCATGAACAATCGGTAACCCGCAGTACCAGCAACATGGTCGAATGGGATGCCCGGATGCAGATCATAAAGGTGAATCCATTGATTTACTGGAAGGAAGAATCTTTGTGGGCCTACATTCGTGAAAAAAAAATCCCGGTTAATGAATTGCACCAGAAGGGATATCCGAGCATCGGATGCCAGCCCTGCACCCGGCAGGTTCAGCCCGGGGAAGATGTCCGCTCGGGGAGATGGTGGTGGGAACTGCCTGAATTTAAAGAATGCGGACTGCATAAAAAAGACTAAATAAAAGCTTTTATGAATACCATCGATTTGGTTGAACTCGGGCGAACCTTCACAGGGAACTGCGACAAGCCAACACCGCTCTACCAGGATGACCAGCATACCATTTACTGGCTTGGCGTACCTGAATTGAGCGCTTTTCGCTGCAATACCTACCTGATAGTCGACGGGCACGAAGCCATTATTGTTGATCCGGGCGGCCGCGGTGCCTTTGATTTTGTTAAAATGCGGGTAGCCCAGATCCTTGCACCTGAAAAGATAACAGCGCTGATTGTCTGTCACCAGGATCCCGATGTGGCCGCTTCAATGGTCGACTGGCTAACCACAAATCCTGATATCAGGATCATCACATCGGTACGCACCAACATCCTGCTTCATCATTATGGCAAACTGAACTATTCCTTCGTGAATATCAACGAAAACCCACATTACATTTTTGAATCAGGAAAAAAACTCAGGTTCTATGAAGCGCCGTTCCTCCACTTTCCAGGAGCCTTTACCACGTGGGATGAAACCTCAAGGTTCCTCTTTTCCGGTGATATCTGGGCCTCCATCGACCCGGAATGGCGACTTGTGGTAGATGATTTCAGCAGGCATGAAATGAAAATGAACCTTTTTCACCTTGACTACATGGCCGGCAACATTGCGGCAAAGGGATTTGTGAAAAGCTTGAAGAATGTCGAGGTAAATGCTATCCTGCCGCAACATGGGTCAATCCTTCCCAAAAAACTGGTGTTGAAGGCGCTGGATTACCTGCACAACCTGAAATGCGGTCTTGACCTGATCTATCCCGGGCTGACCTGATTCTCCTTCCCGCAAACCGGGCAAGGTGTTCATGAGCTGTAATCCTGCCTGACATTCCCTGCCGGCCTTCAGGTCGGGAATTCCCTTGTTAACTGAAACGGATCGCCTTAACCGGCGTGACCCTTGATATGATAAAGGAGGGGAGGGTGAAAATGAGATAACAAACGGCCACGGTTCCCAGGTTGATCAGGAGGATGTTCCAGATGTTCAGGTTAACCGGGATTACCGATACATAGTAGGTCTCTTCGGAGAGGGTTACCAGTTCGAATTTCTTCTGTAGCAGGCAAAGGGTAAAGGCAAGCGCATTACCCCATAACACCCCCCAGCCTACGATGTAGAGGGCATTGTAAAGAAAGACATTCCGGATATCCCGGTTGCGCATCCCCAGCGCCTTCAGGATGCCGATCATGGTCGTCCTTTCCAGGATCAGGATCAGCAAGGTGGAAACAATGGTGGTGGATGATACCAGTACGATCAGGATCAGGATGATCAGCACATTGATGTCCTGGAGGTCAAGCCAGTCGAATATCTGGGGAAAGAGCATCCTGATGGTCTGCGCATCCAGACTGAACCCGATCTGGTGGTAAATATATACGCCCATCCTGTCCAGGTCTTTGAAATCGTTGAGATAAACCTCAAACCCGCCCACCTGGCCTGTTGTCCAGCCATTGAGCTTCTGGACATGACGGATGTCGCCGATGACATACAATTTGTCAAACTCTTCCAGCCCGGTATCATAAATCCCCGAAATCCTGAATTTCCGGCCCAGCGTATTGTTCCCGACAATAAAATACATGCGCATTTCATTGTTTACGTGTAAGTTCAGCAGGTTGGCGATTTTCCGTGATATGATCACCTCATCTGTTCTAACCGTATCCTTCAGGGTAAAGATGTGTCCCTCGACCATCTTGTTCCTGAAAAAACTCCAGTCATAATCGGTGCTGACCCCTTTCAGCACCACACCCTGGATCTGGTCGGTAGTTTTAATAATACCGGCTTTGGTCGCAAAGACCTGGATGTGGCGGATTTCCGGGGTCTTTTGAAGCCGGCTGAAAAAGGGCTGTTGTCTTTCCACCGGCTGTGGTTCGTAGGTGGTGGTTTCGGCATATTTAATAATCTGGACATGGCCGCAAAATCCCACAACCTTTTCCCTGATCTCCTTTTTAAACCCCGTGAGGATCGCCACGGCAATGAACATGATCGCCAGCCCGAGGGCTATCGAGGTGATGGCGATCACGACGAAGGTCCAGGAAAAATTTCCCTTGCTTCGTGATACGAGCCGTTTTGCCAGAAAAAATTCAGTATTCAACTAAAAGAAGTGTTTACTTTGCAAAAGTATGTCTTTTTTCGATCAATGAAATGGCTGCAGCAATAAACGACCCGCCGGGACTGGTGCCGGTTGTCAACCGCCACTCCTTCGCCCGGCATTTTTATCCGGTGATCTTCATGCTATGGCCCCTGCTGGTGCAATCGCAGGTAATACCCGGGGCCGGTGACACGGCTGCCTATTTTCCCATCCTGAAGGGACGGTCGATCGGCATTGTGGCCAACAATGCATCGGTCGTATGGCATGCGAATATCGTGGATGTGCTTATTGGCAAAGGGTTTTACATCAAACGGATATTCTCGCCGGAACATGGTTTCAGGATGAATTCGGATGCCGGTCAGACCATATCCGACACAACGGACCCTGCCACCGGGATTCGGGTAGTTTCGCTGTACGGTTCAAAACAGAAACCCGCGAGGGAGGATCTTGCTTCACTGGATATGATGGTGTTTGACCTGCAGGATGTGGGCGTGAGGTTTTATACCTATATCTCCACCCTGACCTTCGTCATGGAGGCCTGCGCCGAAAACGGGATCCCCCTTGTGCTTCTCGACAGGCCTAACCCCAACGGGTTTTATATCGATGGCCCTGTACTGGAAAAGGAATTTGCCTCTTTCGTCGGGATGCACCCGGTCCCGGTGGTTTACGGGATGACCATCGGGGAGTATGCCTGCATGGTCAATGGCGAAAAATGGCTGAAAAACGGCCGGGAATGCGACCTGAAGGTGATCCGCCTGACCAACTATACCCATGAAACCAAGGTTGAACTGGAGGTTAAGCCCTCGCCCAATCTTCCGGATGCAAATGCGGTATGGCTTTATCCATCCCTCTGTCTCTTTGAGGGTACCACCTTCAGCATCGGCCGGGGCACCAATTTCCCCTTTGAGGTGTTTGGTCACCCCCTGATGAAATCAGGATCCTTTTCCTTTACTCCCCGCTCCGTTCCCGGGGCCAGTCTCCATCCCCCTTTTGAAAACCGGGAATGTCATGGGGTGGACCTTCGCGGGTACCTGGTCAAACACCCTGAAAAACTTGGCATGATGCAACTCGGCTGGCTTCTGGAGGGCTTTCACAGCCTTGCTCCCGATGGTTTTTTTAACGACTATTTCAACAAACTGGCCGGGAATGCTACCCTTCAGCGGCAAATCAGGGAGGGAAAATCCGAGACGGAGATCCGCGCCAGCTGGCAAAAAGGGATCAGCAGGTTCAAGGCGATCAGGAAACGATACCTGATGTACTGACCCGGAACAAAAAATCCCCGGCCGGAGTTTCTTTCGAAACTCCGGCCGGGGATGTTGATAGCAAGGTACCCCTATTTTCTCCCGGGATATACCTTTAGCGCCTCTTCGAGGCACTTCATGGCGCTTTTCAGGTCCGACAGGTTGAGCACATAGCTTATCCTGACTTCATCCCTGCCGCGGCCGGGAGTGGAATAGAAGCCGGTTGCCGGGGCAAGCATGACCGTCTGGCCTTCAAAATTAAAATCTTCGAGCAGCCACTGGCAGAATTTATCGGAGTCGTCGATCGGCAGGCGGGCAACTGCATAAAATGCGCCGCCGGGGTTCGGACAGAAACAGTTTTCCATCCTGTTGATCGATTCCACCACGATATTCCGGCGCTGGACATATTCGGCCAGAACCTTGACTAGGTAACTGTCGGGCGTATTGATGGCCTCTTCGCCGGCGATCTGGCCGAAGGTTGGCGGTGAGAGCCTGGCCTGGGCGAACTTCATGGCAGTGCTCATGATCTCCTTGTTTTTCGAGATCATCACGCCGATACGCACCCCGCAGGCACTGTAGCGTTTCGAGATGGAGTCAAGCAGAACCACGTTCTGGTCGATCCCCTCCAGGTTCATGACGGAATAATGTTTCATTCCATCGTAGCAGAATTCACGGTAAACCTCATCGGAGAACAGGTAAAGATCATGTTTTTTTACAATATCCCTGAGCAGTTCCAGCTCCTCCTTTGAATAGAGGTAGCCCGTAGGGTTGTTGGGATTGCAGATCATAATCGCCTTGGTGCGGGGGGTGATCGCCTCCTCGAATGCGCTCATGGGAGGCAGGGCGAAACCGTCGTCAATCACCGACCCGATCGGTTTGACAACCACCCCGGCAGCTACCGCAAAACCGTTGTAGTTGGCATAAAAGGGTTCGGGGATGATGATCTCGTCGCCCGGGTTCAGGCATACCATCAGGGTGAAGAGGATTCCCTCCGAACCGCCGGTGGTCACGATCATTTCGTCGGGAGTCACTGCAATGCCGACCTTCTGGTAATATTCAACAAGCTTTTTCCGGTAGGAGAGGATCCCGGCGGAATGGCTGTATTCAATAACCTTCAGGTCCATGTGGCGTATCTTTTCAAGCACGTTTTCCGGCGTCTCAATATCCGGCTGACCGATATTGAGGTGGTAGACTTTGATGCCTTTTTTCTTGGCTACATCGGAATAGGGAACGAGTTTTCGGATCGGTGAGGGGGGACAGGCTTGTCCGCGGTTTGAAATTGCTGGCATACAAATGGTTTTAAGTAAAGCAACAAAGCCAGCTTATGGCTGGCCTTTTGCTTACTGATGAACAATAATATTTACTTTGTGATAGGAGCGGCGCCCTGTTCGGTCGGCTTCTCCGGTGCGGTTGTGGCTGGTTTCGGCGTAACGGTTCCCTTGATCTGCAACACGATTTTTTCGGTTTTCGCATTGGAGGTAACGGTTACGGTTTTATTGATCCCGCCAACATTGTTGGTGTTATAAGTTACTTTGATGACATCACTTTTGCCGGGGAGAACAGGTTCCTGAGGCCATGTGGGAACAGTACAGCCGCATGATGACTGAGGTCTCGACAAAATCAAAGGTTCTTTACCGATATTGGTGAATTTGAATTCACAGGTACCATCTGAACCCTGAACGATTGTTCCATAATCATGAACAGTTTTATCAAAGGAGATTTCAGGAGCATTAGGGTTGGCTGGTTTAGGCTGGGGAGCATCCTGGGCTTTTACAACAAAAGCAGCGAAGACTAACAGAACAAATGAAAGAACAAATTTCTTCATATTTACTTAATTATTAGGTTAGGTTTATTATTTAATTGTTACAAAAGTAAAAAATATATGGAGTACTGTGCGGAATTTAGCTTTTTTTAACATCCGGGATTGCAAAGATTCAAATGAATTCTGTTTTAATTTTGTAGTTTTACGGCACCTGAAACGGAACGTATGACCAGCCTGCACAAACTGATAATTTTATTGCTGTTGCCTGTGTTGCTTTCATGTTCAGGTACGCGGAATATTGCCATGAATAAAACTGTCCATGCAGTTCCGGGACCCAGATGTATCGTATACAGGACCAGGGCTGACTGCCGTTTTCTGGTGCCGGTTGACATGACCCCTGATAAATCGTCTATTGCCTCTTTTCCCGATGTCAAAGATATCTTTTTTAACGGCAGGCTGGCAATTCCTGATGAGCTGACCGGGGGGTACCTCCTCGACAACCGTGGGATCGGACCCTTTGTCGCTTTTCTGAAGGTAACCTACGAGGAATATGCCAGACTGAAGGTTACCCCTGGCCCCGCGCAGTTGCTCGAGATGATTGCCGACAGGGATCCGCTGGTTGACATGTACGACTGCGGCAGCCGGAACGAGTATCCCGACCCTGCCGGCGCCATGAAACTTTTAATCAGCAAAGGCGAACTGACCCGCCAGAAACGATTGAAATAATCATTAAAAAATATATTGTAACTTTGCACGTTTCTAAAACCCCTGTATATTGACCGATAATGTTCTAAAGATTAAGGAGCTTGATGGGAAGCAGCTGTATTACTCGTTCCTTGCCGGCGCTCAAAGGATTTTCGAACAACAAAAACTACTCAACAAAATTAATGTGTTCCCGGTTGCCGACGCCGATACCGGGACCAACCTTGCTTCCACCATGCGTTCCATCATGGACGCCATCATCCCGACAGATAACCTGAAACGGACAGCCGTTGCCCTTGCCGATGCAGCCCTGACCGGTGCCCGTGGCAATTCGGGCATCATCTTCGCCCAGTTTTTATATGGCTTCAGCAATGAAATCCAGTCGGATGAAACCATCGACATCCAGGCATTTGCCGAAAGTATCAAAAAGGCGGTTGCCTATGCCTACGACGCCATTGCAAATCCCATTGAAGGCACGATTCTGACGGTCATCAAGGATTGGGCCGATTATGTTTACCTTCTCAAAGACAGCTTTGATGATTTTATCAAATTGCTGGTAGAGGCTTACAACAGGGCCCTTGAATCGCTTGCCGCCACCACCAAAAAATTAGAGGTTCTCGCCAGGGCGCACGTAGTGGATGCCGGGGCCAAAGGGTTTGTTTTCTGGCTTGAAGGCATCAAGGACTTTTTTACCCTCGGGGCCGAAAAGGCGATGAGATATGTCGATCAAACCTCCGCAACGGCCGAGGAGCTGGTCGAAATGCCGCACGATGAGATCACCTTCAGGTTTTGTACCGAAGCATTGATCGGGGGGAAACAGCTTGACAAACATAAAATACGGAATTATATCAGCCATTGCGGCGATTCGCTCGTTGTTGCCGGCTCTCCCCAGAAGATAAGGGTGCATATCCATACCGATTTCCCGGCCGAGGTATTTTCGCAACTCCGGCAGTTTGGCAACATCACCTACCAGAAGGTCGACGACATGGTCATGCAGAATGAGATCCAGTTCAACAGGAGGTCGGAAATTGCCATCGTTACCGACTCGACCTGCGACCTGCCCAAAGAGTTGATCGACAACCACCAGATCCATGTGGTTCCGCTTACCGTTCATTTCGGTGAAACCTATTTCCTCGACCGGCTGACCATCAACCCGCCACAGTTCTATTCCATGCTGGCAGGGTCGGATGAGGCAGCCTCCACCGCACAGCCTGCGTCAAAGGAATTCCAGAATAAGTTTGAATATCTGTCCACCCATTACCAGTCGATCATCGGGATCCATCTCAGCCAGGGGCTGAGCGGGACCTACTCCAGCAGCAGCAAGGGATCGGCAGATGTGATCGCCCGTACCGGGAAAAAGATCGATGTGGTGAATTCCAAACTGATCACCGGAGGATTGGGACTGGTTGTGCTGCGTGCAGCGCGGGCCGTCGAGGCAGGCGCATCTCATGAGGAGGTGATGTCGGAGATGGAGGAATGGAAGAGAAAGACCCTGATTCGCGTCAGTGTCACCACCCTGAAATACATCGTTCGAAGCGGCAGGGTAAGTCCTTTAAAAAGTTTTGTTGCCAAAATACTGGATTTGAAACCTGTCATCTCGGTCGACCAGGAAGGCAAAGCCGCGCTTTTTTCAAAATCCTTTTCCGAAAAAGGTTGTATGAAAAAGGTGATGCAGAATATCTCGAAAACCATCGCCGGCAAAGCGGTTTGGGAGTATTCCATCACCCATGCCGACAACCCCTCGACAGCCGAATGGTATGCCCTGGAGATGGAAAAACTAACCGGGAAAAAACCGCTTTTCATTGATCATGCCTCCCCGGCGCTCGTGGCCAATACAGGCCCGGGGATCGCCTGTGTTTCGCTGATGCTGGAATAAAACTATGATGAATTTTCAAAGTGTTTCGATCGAGGTTGGGCTGGTCATCCTGCTCTATATGACCCTTGTTTTTATCTATGCCCTCATCAAAAAAGACAACTCCATTGTTGATGTATTCTGGGGTCTCGGGTTTATCGTGGTCGCCCTCTATTCGGTGATCCAGTCGGGGGAGGTGGACCTGCGCAAAATGATCATCAGCCTTTTGGTGCTTTTGTGGGGGTTGAGACTGTCGTTTCATATCATGGTCCGCAACAGCGGGAAGGGAGAGGATTTTCGGTACAAGGCCTGGCGCGACACCTGGCGCTACTTTATCCTACGCAGCTTTTTCCAGATATTCATGCTGCAGGGAGTTTTTATGCTGATCATTTCCGCCCCCGTATGGTTTATCTGTTTCAGCAACGGCGGGCCGCTCGGTCCGTGGGATTCAGCCGGCCTTATCGTTTTCGGTGCAGGGTTCATGATTGAAACCATGGCGGATTACCAGCTTGCCGAATTTAAAAAGATCCCTGGAAACAAAGGTAAACTCATGACCTCGGGGCTGTGGTCGGTTACCAGGCACCCCAACTACTTTGGCGAAGCCCTTGTCTGGTGGGGCCTTGGCTGCTATGCTCTGGGATTCCCGCATGGCTGGTATGCCCTGGTAAGCCCTGTGGTGATCACCCTGCTGCTGCGTTTTGTCTCAGGCGTTCCGATGCTTGAAAAAAAGTATGAAGGCCGTGCCGACTGGGAGATCTATAAAGCCAAAACGGCCGCTTTTATCCCCTTCGTGAAGTTCTTTTAACGGAGACTTTTCCACAATTGTGTTTCCGCTTTGCAATGCCCCTGGCGAAGCAGCTCCCTTATCTCTTCATTATAATCGTGCTGCAGGTCTTCATGAAGCCCGGCAATCAGTTTCCTGATCTTCAGCAGTTGCCCGTCAAAAATGTTGCCTGTTGCGGTTCCGGGAACAACCGGGATTCCCGAACGGCAGAGGTTTGCGCAGAAATGAATCCGCAGGTCAACCTCGGTTCTTTTCAGCCCCGAATAACGCGCATAACGGTTTACCGTCTTTAAAACCTTCCTGATGCCCTTTTTTGCAAAATAGAGGGTGTTCCTGTTGAGTTCACCAAACGACATCTCAATCTCAGCCTTGACACGGGCAACGAATTCCGGCTCATAATTTGAATCGAAGAGCAGGTAAGCCAGCAGCTCCTTGTTCTCCTTTTTATATTTCGCAAGTTGCAGGCAGATCTTTACCAGTTCTGCCGGAGGCATCAGGTTCAGCTCCTGTTTCAGGGCTACGAGCGAGGGACTCTTCATGGTTCGTGATTTTTTCTGCAATAGCAGGAATGTGTCATTAAGGATCTGTGAATTACAAACTTCACGCCCCGGTCATGGCCGGCAGGCTTGCTGCGCAACCGGCGTCAACAGGGGGATAGGTCGTCAGATACAGGCAATGATCATGATCCCGCAGGTAAAGATAGTAAAGATGATTGGCCGGATGGATGCGGATGCTCCTCTTCAAGGATAATTTTAATAATTTAGCCAAAAATTTCAAGGTATGATCAATCAAGCGCTACTGAACCCCGGAAGTATTGTTGTTGTAGGCGGTTCCAACGATGTCCAGAAACCCGGCGGGGCGGTGCTCCGCAACCTGATAGAGGGAAATTTCGCCGGCGACCTTTATGTCACGAATCTCAAGGAGACCGAGGTCCAGGGGATCAGGAGTTTCCAGGACCCGTCACAACTGCCCCACGTCGATCTGGCCATCCTGGCGATTGCGGCCAAATTCATCCCCGATACGGTTGAACTGCTGGTCCGGCAGAAGAACACCCGTGGATTTATCATCCTTTCCGCCGGTTTCAGCGAGGAGAGTCATGAAGGCAAGCTGCTGGAAAAAAGGGTGGTTGATATCATTGACAGTGTTCAAGGGTCGCTGATCGGTCCGAATTGTATCGGTGTTTTGACCCCCGGTTATCACGGGGTTTTTACCAAGCCTATTCCCACCCTGAATCCGAAAGGGTGCGACTTTATCTCGGGTTCCGGGGCCACGGCCGTATTCATCATGGAGGCGGGGATTCCCAAGGGAATTACCTTCTCACAGGTGTTTTCGGTTGGAAACAGCGCCCAACTGGGCGTTGAGGAGATCCTGGCCCACCTTGACGAGAGTTTCGATCCGGAGACCAGTTCCAGGATCAAGCTGCTGTATATTGAAACGATCTCCAAGCCGCAGATGCTGCTGAAACATGCAGCCTCCCTGATCCGCAAAGGCTGCAGGATCGCCGCAATCAAGGCCGGCTATTCCGAAGCGGGCATGCGGGCGGCCTCCTCACATACGGGTGCGCTGGTCAGTCCCGACGATGCCGTGGATGCCCTCTTCCGCAAGGCAGGCATCGTGCGTTGCTATGGCCGCGAAGACCTGATCAGCGTGGCATCTGTTTTCAGCCTGCCCGAACTGCACGGGAAAAACATGGCCATCATCACCCATGCCGGCGGCCCGGCCGTCATGCTCACCGACGCCCTTTCAAATGCGGGGATGAATGTTCCCGCCATTGAAGGGCCGGATGCACAGGAACTGCTGGCACAGTTATACGCAGGATCCTCCGTTGCCAACCCCATCGACTTCCTGGCCACCGGAACCGCGCAGCAGCTGGGCACCATCCTTGATTACGCCGACCGGAAATTCAGCCAGGTCGACGGTATTGCCGTGATCTTCGGCACCCCCGGCCTGACCCCGATATTTGATGTGTATGACCTCCTGAGCCAAAAAATGAGGCTGTCGGGAAAACCCGTATTCCCGATCATGCCCTCCATGCTCACGGCCCATGAAGAGGTGAAGGAGTTTGTGGCAAAAGGGAATGTCTTTTTCCCCGATGAGGTGGTCTTCGGCAATGCCCTGGCCCGGGTTTATCACACCCCGAAACCCTCCCCGGCCGATCCCGTGTTACCGGCAGTTGACACTGTAATGATCCGGGCTGTCATCGATGGCGCCGGCGATGGTTATCTCTCCCCTGCCGCCATCCAGGGGCTGATGGATGCATGCAGCATTCCAAGGGCGCACGAGGCGGTCGTAACCACTTCGGCCGATGCTGCGAAGGCGGCATCCAACCTGGGATTTCCCGTGGTAATGAAGGTTGTTGGACCGGTCCATAAGTCGGATGTCGGCGGCGTGGTGCTGAATGTAAAAGATGAAGCCGCTGCCGCCCGTGAATTTGAGAGGATGATCGCGATCAAGGATACCACTGCCGTGCTCATCCAGCCGATGCTGTCAGGTCTCGAACTGATCATCGGCGCCAAGTTTGAGCCAAAATTCGGCCATGTCATCATGTGCGGCATGGGTGGCATCTTCACCGAAGTATTTAAGGATGTGGCCAAGGGATTATCGCCGCTTGGCAAGGCAGAAGCGCTTTCGATGATCCGCGGACTTAACAGTTATAAGATTATCCAGGGTATCCGCGGGCAAAAAGGGGTGAATGAGGAGGCTTTTGCCGATGTGATGATCCGTCTTTCAGCCCTGCTGAATGCTGCACCCGAAATCATTGAACTCGACTTCAACCCATTGCTGGGCAAAGAGGAAAAGGTAATTGCCGTTGATGCCCGTATCTGCCTTCAAAAAGAGGTGAAAAACCCCGGAAAAAGCTAAAAAAAAAGGAAACCCAAAAGTTTCCCATCCCATAACTTCATAAACTCACCTTTCAGCATCGCCTGCACTATTTGCATTGCCTGCATTATTTTCATTCCTGCATTCCTGCATTGCCTGCATTGCCTGCATTGCCTGCATTATTTGCATTCCTGCATTATTTGCATTGCCTGCATTGCCTGCATTATTTGCATTCCTGCATTGCCTGCATTATTTTCATTCCTGCATTCCTGCATTATTTGCATTGCCTGCATTCCCGCATCACATGGCTCCCAGCTGCTGCAAAAACACCAGGAACAATCCCGGCTTCAGCGCCAGGGTAAACACCACCCCAAAAATTGCTCCCCACAAATGGGCATCGTGACCGATATTGTCGTTCGATCTCTTGGCCATATAATATTCATAACCCACGTAGAAAACGCCGAAAAGAGGCGCGGGGATGGGGACTGGAATAAAAAAAAAGAAGATCTTCCCCGTAGGGTATAGGATGATGCTGGCAAAAAGCACGGCCGCCACTGCCCCGGAGGCGCCCACGGCGTTGTAGAACACATCATTCTTGTGCTTGCCGAAAGCCGGGATGATGGACAGGATCAGCCCCCCGATATAAAGGAGAACAAAATAGAACCCAGCCTTTCCGGGGAAATAGCCGCTGAAATAGGTTTCAACGATACCACCGAATGAGTACAGTACCACCATGTTGATCAGCAGGTGCACATACCCGGCATGGACGAACCCATAGGTGAAAAACCGGTACCAGTGGTTGCTGTGCTTGGCATCGTAAGCATTGAATTTCAGTTTTGCAAACAGCTCCATGTTGTTGAGAGCCAGAACCGAAATCAAAACAGTTATTGCGATGATGACAAAGGTAATGTTCATGATACTTTGATAAGAGGCAACATGAAACGCCCGGCAGGTGACGCGGCAGGCGACACATGCCAGGCGTTAAACGTCAAAATTATTTAACGGTCTCGGTTTTTGGGACCTTGGTGAAGTCGATTTCGGATCCGAACATGCTGTGGGGGATCAGGAAAACCACCAGCAGCACGATGGCTGCAACGATGGGCCACAGTTTATTCTCACGGTTCTTTTTCATAACCACCAGGGCTATAACCCAGAAGATAAAGGCGATGATCGACTTGTTGTCGGTAAGGTCATGACCGAAAGGCCACCCGGTCCAGTAGGCGTCGAAGGCGAATTTCTGAACGATGGGGCCGAGGATCAGGCCGCCAACACCGACTGAAATTACGGTGATCCATGCAAACAGGTAGGAGTTTTTACCACGGAAGATCACCACCAGGCCGGTGAGGGTGGAAAAGAGCATGGCCATAAACATCAGCAGGATATGCGGAAACAGGATATACCTGGGCACATAACCCGTATACCGCAACACGGCAGGGTAGCTGTTGAGAAGAACACGTTTTCCTGCCTTGATGAGCGTTACGTCGTACATTACCTTGCCTGCCGGCGCCTGGTGAGGCAGCGCCCCGGTCAGGGTGTCGCCGTGACGGGTCATGACGCTGGTCTGCCAGTTATCCATGCTTTTGAACCGGCGAAGCCTCAGCTCCCCCTTTACAGAGGTGTCTGGAATGAGCACCGTTACTTTGGCATCGTCGGAAAGATCGTAGGATCTGATGAGCTTGAACCCGATCTTCTGCCCCCCGATTTCGGCATGGCCGCGTACCGGGTAGGTCGGACCTGTCATCTTTTGATAGACGGCGCTTACAAGGGTGAAAACTACGGCAAAAAACCAGATCAGGGTTGTTTTTAATTTAGGGTTTATGGTCATAATGTCTGACAAAAGTTTGTTAAATGAAAAAAATGGAGAGTTTTCGCAGGCCGGCATTCAAACAAGTCACAGGTTCGCCGTTTTCACCGGCAAAGGTAACTATTTGATCTGATATTTATGCAGCAGATCATATACTGATTGATGAATGTTTGTGCGGATATTCATCTCCGATAATTTCTGGTTGGCCGCCGACGGACAGACCCTGTTTGAAAGAAATATGTAGATGAGGTTGTTTTCAGGGTCGGCCCAGATATAGGTCCCGGTAAAGCCTGAATGGCCGAAGCTTTGTGCAGAGGCGCTCCGGCAGGCGGGACTGTCTGTCGAAAAATGAAGGAGAGGCTTGTCAAACCCGATTCCGCGCCGGTTTCCCTTTTCGGGGAACTGGACCCTGGTAAATTCCTTCACGGTCGACGGCGAAAGGTACTGTTTGCCGCCATAGCTTCCATCCTGCAGCAGCATCTGCAGGATCACGGCCAGGTCATAAACGTCGCTGAAAAGACCGGCGTGGCCTGAAATTCCGCCGAGCATCGCTGCGCCGGGGTCATGCACATCGCCCCACACCAGCTGTTTCCTGAACCCGGTATCGTATTCAGTAGGGATGATCCGTGATATGTTAAACCGTTCACGGGGGTTAAAGCCGATGGCTGTCAGTCCCAGCGGCCTGTACCAGGTTGTTTCCAGGTATTTTTCAAATGGCTGGCCGCTGATTTGTTCCACCACCAGGCGCAGCAGGTAAAAGCCGAGGTCGCTGTATTTGTAGTCGCGCGTGTCGCGCAGGGGGGAGGTGCGGATTCGGCTGAAGATGGTGTCGGAATATCCCTTCCTGATATAAAGGTTGCTGGCCACCCTGGCGGGGAAGCTGGCAGAGGCTTCCTGCCGGTAAACCGCGGGGTCGGGCCGGCCATTCAGCAGGGTGCTCTTGTAAAAGGGGATCCAGTCCTGCAGTCCGGCCTGGTGCGTCATAACATCGCGGATTCTCATTCGGGCCTTGTTGCTGCCCTTAAGGAAAGGAAGAAAGGCAGCCAGGCTGTCATCCAACCTGAGTTTTCCTTCATCAAAGAGTTTCATGATGGCCAGCGTGGTAGCGGCTACTTTGGTCACCGAAGCCAGGTCATAAAGCTCCCCCGCAGTAACCTTCACCGTGTCCTCATAGCGTGGGGTTCCGAAAGCCTTTTCGTAAAATATTTTGCCGTCTTTCGCAACCAGGATCTGGCACCCGGGATAGGCCCGTGCCCTGATTCCCGCCATGGCGATGGAGTCGATGACATTCAGCGATTCGCGGGGCAGCCCGATCTCTTCCGGCATGATCGTTTCAAGCCTTGATTTATCGGTCGTCTCCCCGCATCCGACGGGGAAAATGGCAGCGGTAACGGGCAGTTTCCCACGGGCACCCCGGCCGCCCATGATGATCTCCGCGGCGGTGAGTTCGGTTCCCTGGTTGTCCTGGTAGGCCACCACGATTGCCTCCGGCCTGTTGAGCCCGGGCAGGTGGACCATCGAATAGGGAGTCCCGAAAAGGGCGAGGATCGTGCGGTTTGCGCGGGTGATGGTGTCGATCAGCCGGTGCATGGCATGGGTCACCCCAAAACTGTCGGCCACATTGCTGGTGATGTTATGGATGCCGACAATGACAATGTCGAAGGGCATCACCATACGGGAGATGCTGTCGGCCAGCGCTTTTGAGAATTTCTTCGGTACATTGAACATGGTGGGGGCCATGTACCGCGATAATGTTTTTTGAAAAACCGTGGGCAAACTGTCGCCAACCGAGAGGATGGCGATTTTACGGTGATCCAGGGCCGTGAGCGGGATCATCTGCAACCGGTTCCTGACAAGGGTTACCGATGCATCCACCATCTGCTGGCGCAAGATCTCCGCTTCGGGGGGATTTATATCTCTCACAAGGTTTTGAAGGCTGATCACCGGTCTTTTCCTTAATCCCAATTCTGCCTTCAATGCCAGGATATGCCTGCATTTGCGCTCCACCAGGTCCATGGATAACCAACTGCTGTCGACGGCGGTTTTTATCCCGGCAATGGCGGCATCCACGTGCTGGGGAAGCAGCAGGATATCGTTACCGGCCTGCAAAGCTTTCACTTCGATCTCCCCGGGTTTGAAATATTTGGTCACCCCCTGCATGTCGAGGGCATCGGTCACGACAAACCCTTTAAAACCAAGTTTCCCGATCAGCTCACCCGTGATCAGGTTCCGGGAAAGGGTTGCCGGAAGGTTCTTTGCCGAATCGAAGCAGGGAACGTACAAATGGCCGACCATGATTCCCTTTACCCCGGCTCTTACAAGCGCCGCGAAGGGGAATAGCTCAACAGAATCAAGCCGTTGCTGTGAATGGTTGATCACGGGCAGGGAGAGATGCGAATCCATATCGGTATCGCCATGACCGGGGAAATGTTTGGCAACTGCGATCACCCCCTCATCCTGCATGCCCTTCATATACAGGATGCTCCTGCGGGCCACCACATCGCGGTTCTCCCCGAACGACCTGAAGCTGATCACCGGGTTGTTGGGGTTGTTGTTGATGTCGGCCACCGGTGCAAAATTGACATGAACCCCTATCCGCCTGCAGCTTTTGGCGATGATCCTTCCCATTTCATAAATGAGCGTGTCTTCTGAAAGGGCTCCCAGGGCCATCTGCCTGGGAAACGAAAAGGCGCTGTCAAGCCTCATCCCCAGTCCCCATTCGGCATCTATCGTGATCAGCACCGGCGTCGGGGCCGCCTGCTGCAGGTGGTTTGTCAGGATGGCCTGTTTTACCGGCGATCCTTTGAAAAAACAAACGCCACCTACGTCGTATTGCTGGATAATCTTTGTCAGGCTGTCGCCGTAAAGTGAATCATTGCATGAATAGGCCCTGATTACCAGGAGCTGGGCGATGCGCTGTTCAAGCGTCAGGGATTTGTACACTGAATCAACCCATACGGAATCAGCCGGGCCGCAAAAACCCACGCCGGGGTTTAAAAGAAATAAGAACAACAGGGCTGGCAATAAAAATCTGTTCATGGAGAGGGTGGCTACGGGTGGCACAAAAGAACTAAAAACAATGATACACCGGCAGGGAATAACAGGTATTTATTAACATTTATCTCTGCGGATATTTCCCGCCATCTCCCGAAGTGCGCGGCAAGAATAGGCGGCAGGGGGGGCACATCAGGGCATCTGCGGCCGTTTACCAATAAAATGGTCGGCGTTGTAATAAGATGCTGTAGAATTGTAATATCTTTGCCCTTTGCCTATGCACAGAACCTTTATCTCCTAATCTCAACTGTATCATGCTTTCAATCCAGGATTTAGAAAAAATCGCCCTCCAGGTACGGCGCGATATCGTACGGATGGTCAATGGCGCATCCTCGGGCCATCCGGGTGGCGCCCTGGGCAGCGCTGACTTTCTGGTTGCCCTCTATTTTAAAATCATGAAACCCGATCCTTCGGGATTTACCATGGATGGAACCGGCGAGGATCTTTTTTTTCTTTCCAACGGGCACCTGTCGGCCTTGTGGTACAGCGTCATGGCCCGCTACGGCTATTTCGACATAAAGGAGCTGGCTACCTTCAGGAAACTTGGAACCCGTTTGCAGGGCCATCCGGCCACGGCCGAAGGGCTGCCTGGCATCCGCACCAGTTCGGGATCGCTGGGGCAGGGTCTCTCGGTGGCAATTGGCGCGGCGCTTGCCAAGAAGCTGAACAGGGATGAACATCTCGTTTATTGCCTGATGGGTGATGGCGAACTGCAGGAGGGGCAAAACTGGGAGGCGATGATGTTTGCCGCGGGAAACAAGGTTGACAACCTGGTGGCCGTGGTTGATTGCAATGGCATCCAGATTGACGGCCCCACCGAAAGGGTCATGCCGATGGGCGATCTCGGGGCAAAATTCGAATCTTTCGGATGGAAAGTACTTGCCATGTATGGAAATGACATGACGGAGGTCGTGGAAACACTTAAAAAAGCACAATGGTATACCGGCCAGGGGCAACCCGTCGTTATTATCATGACCACCCACATGGGTTTCGGCGTGGATTTCATGCTCGACAACCACGAATGGCATGGCGTTTTTCCAAACGATGAACAGACAAAAACGGCCCTGGCCCAGTTAAATGAAACACTTGGAGATTATTAAAAGGAATATAGGGATTTTTTTATTGGTATTGATATTCACCGGCGGACTCGGGGCCCAGGGAACCAAGGAGCAGGGGAAACCTAAGCCTACCACGCGCATCCTCTTTGTCTTTGATGCCTCCCAGAGTATGTATGGCCAATGGCAGAGCGATACCAAGTTCAATATTGCCGTAAGGCTGCTTTCAGGCATCCTCGACAGTCTGCATTCCCAGCCTAACCTGGAGCTGGCTTTACGTGTATACGGGCACCAGAAGCAGTTCCCGCCGCAGGATTGCAATGATACCCGGCTGGAGGTCCCCTTTGCCAAAGATAATGTAGCCCGGATCAAACATGTGCTGAAAATCATCACCCCAAAGGGAACCACCCCGATTGCCTATTCCCTTTCTCAGGCCACCAAGGATTTTCCGCCCTGCGATAACTGCCGGAACATCGTCATCCTCATCACCGACGGACTGGAAGAATGCGGTGGCGATCCCTGTGCCGTATCGCTGGAACTGCAGAAAAAGGGGATCGTCCTGAAACCCTTTATCATCGGCATCGGTAAAAACTTCCGCGACCAGTTCGAGTGTGTCGGGACCTATTTCGACGCGTCCAATGAAACCCAGTTCAGGAATGCGCTCAATATTATTATCTCCCGTTCGCTGAACCCGACCAGCATCCAGGTCAACCTGCTCGATGCCTACGGGAAACCCACCGAAACCAATGTCAACATGACCTTTTACGATCACCTTTCGGGGCTGCCCAAATACAATTTCATCCACTCGTTCAACAACAAGGGGCTGCCCGACACCCTCGACATTGATCCCCTAGTGACTTATGATATCGTGGTACATACCATTCCCCCCGTGCATAAGGATACCGTGAAGCTTACTCCCGGGAAACACAATATTGTCGGCATCGATGCCCCGCAGGGCTATCTTGCCTTCAAGGCCACCGGGAACAACACGCTGAAATACCTCCCCTGTATCATCCGCAGGCATGGTGAGTGTGAAACCATCACGGTTCAGCAGTTCGACCAGACCGAGAAGTTCCTGACAGGCGGCTATGATGTGGAGATCCTCTGCCTGCCGCGCGTTCTGGTCGACAATGTCGAGATTAAGCAGTCGCATACCACCACGGTGGAGATGCCGCTGCCGGGCATCGCGGTGATCCAGAAATCAACCAACGGCTATGGCAGCCTTTACCAGGAGGATAAAAACCACCTAACCTGGCTCTACAACCTCAGGGATAACCAGCAGCAGCAGGAAACGCTCTATCTCCAGCCGGGGAGTTACCGGGTGGTGTTTCGTTCGAAATATTCGAACCAGTCGTCGTATACCACTGAAAAGTCGTTCAGGGTTGAGCCCGGACAGACAGTCAACATGAAATTATATCCAAACTGACATGACAGAATACAGCAATCAAGGATCAAAGGATACCCGTTCAGGGTTTGGCGAGGCACTCGCGGAACTCGGCCGGCAGAATCCCAACGTGGTGGCCCTCTGTGCCGACCTGACAGGCTCACTGAAGATGGATGCCTTTGCCGCCGCCTTCCCCGATCGTTTTTTCCAGGTGGGCATCGCCGAAGCAAACATGATGGGTATGGCCTCCGGGCTGACCATCGGGGGAAAGATTCCCTTTACCGGGACCTTCGCCAATTTTTCGACCGGGAGGGTCTATGACCAGATCCGCCAGGCCATTGCCTATTCCAACAAGAATGTCAAGATCTGCGCCTCCCATGCCGGCATTACCCTGGGTGAAGACGGCGCCACCCACCAGATCATGGAGGACCTGGGGCTGATGAAGATGCTCCCCAACATGGTTGTTATCAACCCCTGCGACTTTAACCAGACCAAAGCCGCCACCCTTGCCATCGCTGATCACGTTGGACCTGTCTACCTGCGCTTCGGCCGCCCGAAATGGCCCAATTTCACCCCTGCCGGCCAGCCCTTCGTCATCGGGAAGGCATTGCTCCTGAATGAAGGGGCCGATGTTTCGATCTTTGCCACCGGGCACCTTGTCTGGAATGCATTACAGGCCTGCAAAATACTGGAGGAGAAGGGGGTCCGTGCTGAGATCATCAATATCCACACCATAAAACCCCTCGATGAGGAGGCCATCCTTGCATCCGTAAGGAAAACCGGTTGCGTGGTATCGGCCGAGGAGCACCTCCGGAACGGCGGACTTGGCGACAGCATCGCCCAGCTGCTCGCACGCGAACTGCCATCGCCGGTGGAGATGGTTGCCGTAAATGACCAGTTTGGCCAGAGCGGTAAGCCGGAAGAGTTGCTGAAGAAATACGGACTCGATGTTCCCGACATCGTGGAAGCAGCGCTGAAGGTTATCTCCAGGAAATAACACCGTTCAGATCAGCCCATCCTTTTTGTAAGGTCGTTGCGAAGCAGCAGGACCGGGATCTCCTTGTCGACATACAAGGGAACGGTTTCAACCGTGACATTGCTGGTGTCGAGCCCCAGCGCCCGCACCTCGCTGATACCGAAGCGTTTGAAGATGGAGTAGAGGTCCATGATGAACTGCTCCCTGGGAGGGAAATCAAAGTCGTAATTCTGGATCCTGTCGATCACCACGAACCTGAAATCGGCCGACACATGGTATTTGCGCAGGGAAGAATAGCGGCTTAACAGGTCGATTTCATCGTTGCGGCTCAGCTCCTCCAATACCTGCCTGAAGAAGAGGTTAACCCGGGGCTGCACCTTAAACCCGATCTTGAAGTCGACCTTGATCATGATTCCCGGGATGATATGGGTGATCTTGTATTCCAGCACATGCGGTTCGTCGAGGATGTCGACATGGAGCATCCAGTAGAGGTCGGCCCGCTTGGGATGCTTGTTGAGGATGGAATAGATGATCTTCGATTCCACGTCGGTAACCTTGTTGGCCTTGGTCAGGAAGACCAGGTTGGTGGCGTATTTGGGAACAGACTCGTCATGGCTGAGCTCCTTGATGACATCCACATAATTTTCAATGCGTAAAAATTCGATAAAGCTGTTTTTGATCCTGCGGCCGCTGAACCATACGTACATGATCATCAGCAGGATGCCGCCGAGCATCAGGGTAAACCAACCGCCGTGCATGAACTTGTTCAGGTTGGCGATCAGGAAGGATCCTTCGATGGAGAGGTAAACCAGGAGAAACACTATGATTATGTAGATGGGGATTTTCTTGTAATAGAGATAAATGCTCAGCAAGCACGTAGTCATCAGCATCGTGATGGTGATGGAGAGGCCGTAGGCTGCCTCCATGTTCGATGAATGCTGGAACCACAGCACCACGAAGAGGCAGGAGAAGTAGAGCATCCAGTTGATGCTGGAGATATACATCTGCCCTTTGATGTTGGTCGGGTAGTTGATCTTTATCTTGGGCCAGAAATTCAGGGAGATCGCTTCGCTGATGAGGGTGAAGGAACCGCTGATCAGCGCCTGGCTGGCAATAATGGCGGCGGCGGTCGATACGATGATCCCGAAAATGAGGAACCAGTGGGGCATGATGGCGAAGAAGGGGTTGGTCCATTCGGTAACGCTGTCGGAGTTCAGCAGGATCCACGATCCCTGCCCGAAGTAGTTGAGCAGCAGGGCGATCTTCACATAGGCCCATGTGATCCGTATGTTCTTCAGCCCGCAATGGCCCAGGTCGGAATAGAGGGCCTCCGCGCCGGTGGTACAGAGAAAGACAGCACCGAGCAGCATGAATCCCTGGGGGTATTTTGTCAGGAAATTATAGGCATAATGCGGATCGATTGCCTTGAGGATCATCGGGCTTTTGATGATCTGTGAAAAACCGAGGACCCCCAGCATGGCGAACCAGATGAACATAATGGGACCAAAGGATTCGCCCACCGCCTTGGTGCCGAATTTCTGCACAAAAAAGAGCCCGGTGATGATGACAATAACGATCGGAATGATCGGGATCCTCGGGTTGACATTGGTCAATCCCTCCACGGCAGAAACAATGGTGATCGAGGGGGTAATGACCCCGTCGGCAAGCAGGGTGGAACCCCCGATGATGGCAAAGAAAAAGGCCCATTTCGCCCGCTTGCGGATCAGCGCAAAGAGTGAGAATATACCGCCCTCCCCGTTGTTGTCGGCCCGAAGGGTGATGATGATATATTTTACGGTGGTCTGAAGTGTCAGGGTCCAGAAAACGCAGGATAATCCGCCCATGATAAAGGGGGCTGTGATGGAGTTTGCCCCGCCTACGATGGCCTTCATGACATAAAGGGGAGAGGTTCCGATATCCCCGTAGATGATCCCCAGGGTTATCAGCAAACCGGCTGCCGATATTGCCTGGCTGTGGGATTTATGGTTGGATGTCGGCATAGGGGAAACGGATTAACCTTTTTTAACGGATTTGCAAAGGTAAACTTTTTTCAGATATTCCGGGTCCATTCGGTTCCGGGCAGTGTTAAAGCCTGTCAGCCTGATGTTTCGCCTGTTGGTTCGGCAGCGTTAATCAAAACAGGATCATTGCCGCTATGGGAAAATTTATTCTTCTTTCTTCGCCAGCATCTTCTTCACCACGGCGATGATCATCGGCAGAAGTGAAACAAAGATAATGCAGAGCACCACCAGGGTGAAATTCTTCTTCACCAGGGGGATGTTCCCGAAAAAATAGCCTGCCAGGCTGAAGGAGACCACCCAGAGGATATTCCCGACAACGCTGAAGGAGATAAAACGGAAATAACGCATCGTTCCCACCCCTGCCACAAAGGGGGCAAAGGTGCGGATGATCGGCATGAACCGGGCGATGATCAGGGTCTTGCCGCCGTGTTTTTCATAGAAGGCATGGGTTTTGTCGAGGTATTCGCGCCGGATCAGGCGGTAGTTTTTTTCATATACCGTCTTCCCGAGCAGCCTGCCAACGAAATAGTTGGTGTTGTCGCCGCCGAAGGCGGCGAAGATGAGCAGGGGGATCAGGATGGCGATATTCAGCGGGTTCCCTGAAAGTGCAGCCACCATGCCTGCCGAGAACAGGAGGGAATCGCCGGGGAGGAAGGGTGTTACCACCAGCCCGGTCTCCATGAAGATGATGACAAAAAGGAAGAGGTAGGTAAGGTTTTGGTAATCGGTTACCCAGTGCTGAAGATGGACATCAATATGCAGGATGATATCTATGAAACTTTTAATCAATTCAACCATAAATGTTTATTTAAAGATCATGCGGAAGATGAAAAAGAGCAGTCCCGAAAGGAGGATCGTTACCGGGAGGGTGATCAGCCAGGCCATGAGTATGTTTTTTACCGTTCCCATTCTCAGGTTTTGCCTGCCGCCACCGGCCACCATGGACCCTGCTATACCTGATGACAGTACATGCGTGGTACTTACCGGCAGGCCGAACATCGTCGAAACCCCGATGGTGCTGGCCGCAATGATTTCTGCAGTCGCCCCCTGGGCATAAGTGAGATGCGTCTTGCCGATTTTTTCACCAATGGTAACCACGATCCTTTTCCACCCGATCATGGTGCCAAAACCCAGGGAGAGTGAAACCAACAAAATAACCCAGCGGGGAGAATATTCGGTATTCGCCTTGAAGTTTTTCAGGTTTGATGTCAGAACGGCCAGGACAACGGGTTTAATTTTGGATTTAGGCGACTCTGCCAGGTTCTTGACAATGCTTTCTGACTTTTTTGCCACTGACAGGATTGCTTTTCTTATTTGAAAATTAACAGATTTGTCAAGTTTGTTAAAGGTGGTCACTCCTGTGATCTCTTGCTTGATATACGACAAATCCTTAAGAACCAGATGATAGTTTTTCCGGTTTTCCGTATTCAGAAAATTGGTGTCCATTTTTTTGATGGTCCATTCAATTTTTTTTGTTTCCAATAACAGGTCTTCAGTTTTTTTGCTCCTGTCGATGGCGAAAAACGATGGAGCAAAGCCGATAAGGATCAGCATTATAAGTCCAACTCCCTTTTGACCGTCGTTCGATCCATGGGCATAACTCACACTGGTGCAGGTCAGGATAAGGATGCCTCGTATCCAGGCAGGTGGCGCCTTCTTGGCAGGTGGCTCTTTGAATATGGTTTTGTTCTTTACTGCCTTTCGCAGGATAAACATCAGCAGTAAGGCAAGCCCGAAGCCAAATAGCGGAGAAATAAGCAGGGAGAGCCCGACATCTATGACCTTCTGCCAGTTTAACGCCACGGCATGGCTGCCGGGCAACAGCATGAATGCCAGTCCAACCCCGAAGATGGAACCGAGAAGCGTATGGGAACTGCTACAGGGAATCCCAATATACCAGGTTGCCAGGTTCCATATAATTGCCGTAATGATCAGGGAGGCAATCATGGAGATGTTGTGAAGCAAATTCTGGTCGATTAATACTTCCATCGGCAGAAGGTTGACAATCCCCATGGCTACTGCAATACCACCCACATTGACACCGATGAAATTCCATAATCCCGACCAGATCACCGCCGTGGTTGGCTTTAATGAATGGGTGTAGATGACCGTTGCCACGGCATTTGCCGTATCATGAAACCCGTTGATGAACTCAAACGCAGCAGCAGCAAGAAGACATATCAGCAGCAGTAGGGTATAGGAGGTGTCGAGACCAAACATGGTAAAAACGTTAGTGGATGCTATAGCCGATCAACGGGATCGAAGGCGGAAAATTAGCAAGAAAATCCCGACCGGCAAGAGATTGTTAAAAATTATGTATAAGTATTGTGGTTGATCCCCCTGCTCTTGTCGATCAGCCGGAACCCCTTTTCCAGTAAAAACGGGGTGGTGATCGTGGTCAGCAGGGCCATCAGCACCAGGATGGAAAATACGGGGACATCAATGAACCCCTTTGCCAGCGCAATATTGGCAATGACCAGTTCCATGATCCCCCTGGCATTCAGCCCCAAACCCAGGGTTACCGATTTGCTGCGGTTTAACCCGGCGAGCCGCCCGCCAATGTAACCCCCGAAGATCTTGCTGAAAAACGAGGCAACCAGGACGACCAGGAGCAAACTCCAGTTGTTCAGCGACTGGATATTAAAGGCAATCCCCATGGTGGCAAAAAATATCGGGGCAAGGAAACCCATGGTGATGCCTGAGATGCTGCGCTGAACCCGCTCAAAATCACGGTTGGCAAACATGCTGCGGGGAATGAGGATCGCACCGAAAAAGGCCCCGACCACAAAGTGCAGCCCAAGCAGCTCGGCAATACTCGAAAATATCAGTACGAAAAGGATCACAAAGGCAAACAGCGACTCTTTCCCCCGGAGGTACCTGAAAAATTTATGGACCCGAGGGTTGACCACGTTTACCTTGCGCTTGGCAAGTTTGAAAAATTTGTAGGCAATTGTCAGGATTGCCGTGAACACGCACAGTTTCAGGATGGTAAACAGGACCGACAGGGTCAGATCCTCGATATTCTTGGTCGAATCGTTAAAGTCGAGGATGACCCCCAGCACCAGCAGCGCCACGATGTCGTTGAAGATGGCGGCCGATATGATGCGCTGCCCGACATCGGTGTTGAGCCTGCCAAGGTCCATCAGGATGCGGATACTCACCGGCAGGGCCGTGATGGCGATACATAATCCCAGGAAAATGGTAAAGGTGTTGGAGAAATGATAGATCAACCCGATGGCGATACCGCTGGCCATCGGCACCAGGAACCCGAGCAGGGCAATCCACAGGTTCCTGCCCCTGATAGCGTTCCGGATCTCTTCCACCTCGATCTCCATCCCTGCCAGCACGATCAGCATGAACACCCCCAGCTCGGCAATGACTTTTATCTCTCCCGGGGCGGGAATGATGTTCAGCAGGGAGGGGCCCAGGATGACGCCGGCAATGACCTCGCCGATCATCGATGGCATCCGGAACCGTTCTGCCAGTTCCCCCATCAGTTTGGCGGACAGCAACAAGATCAGCAGGTTAACAATGAAAGGAAGCTGGTAGTGTACTAAATGGGACATATTTGCCTGAATTCCTTGATGCTGATGCAAATGTAATGTCTTTTACAATACGCCCGGAAAAAGGTTGCAACCACCAGGGGCTTTGTCCATTAAATATTACCTTTGCAACAATGGATCTTACATCTGTCTTACAAATCGGCCCCTTCCAGACAAGCTGTATCGAACTGATCGCGGTCGCATTCGGCCTGGTCTGCGTCTGGTGCATGAAAAAGGAGAGCGTGCTGGCATTCCCCCTCGGTATTGTCAATGTGCTGATCTATGTCTATATTTTCTTTGCCTCAAAACTCTACGCAAACGCGGCGATCAATGGTTTCTTCTTCGTGATGAGCGCCTATGGCTGGTACACCTGGACCCGCAGGGACAGCCATGACAAGACCATAAAAATTTCGAGGTGTTCCCCGGCCGAAATGGCTTGGAACAGCCTTGCCATCCTGCTCTTTTTTGTCATTATCAGGATCGTCCTGGTACGGTACACCACCAGCCCGATCCCCACCTGGGATGCGCTGACCACAGCCGTTTACATGGTGGCCCAGTGGCTGCTGTCGCGGAAGAAGATCGAAAACTGGATCCTCTGGATCGCGGCCGATTCGGCAATGATCGGGATTTGTGCATGGGAGGGGCTCTACTTCAGCAGTTTCCAGTACCTCGTTTTTACCGTGATTGCCCTTCTTGGATACCGTGAATGGAAAACAAAACTGATACAATGATCCCCAGGATTGCGGTTACCGGCCCCGAATCCACGGGGAAATCAGTGCTCGCCGAACTGCTGGCCGCGCGTTACCACACGGTGTGGGTCCCCGAGTATGCCCGCGAATACCTCGACAGGCTCGGACATCCCTATGGAAAGGATGATATTGCCCTGATTGCACGCGGACAGCTTGCCCTGGAGGCCATCCAAATGGAAAAGGCCAGCACCTACCTGTTTTGCGATACGGAAGTACTGGTGACCAAGATATGGAGCGAGGTGAAGTACAAGTGGTGTGATCCCTGGATACTGGATGCCGTTGAAAACCACCGGTATGACCTGTACCTGCTGTGCGACATCGATCTTCCCTGGCAATACGACCCCCTGCGCGAACATCCCGGCCAGCGGCAGTTCCTTTTTGACCTCTATTACCATGAACTCTCCGCGCGAAAGTTCCCCTTCGCCGTGGTTCGCGGGACCGGGGAGGCCCGGTTGAAAAATGCGGTGGAGATTATTGAACAGTTTAACTTTGCAGGAAAATAAATGGACGTTAAGTTCCATTAACCTTAACCCAAACATGCCTGAAATGGAGAGAAAGATCAGGGTGCTTTTTTTGCCAAAATGGTATCCCCACCGTTACGACCCGATGCCGGGACTCTTTATCTGCCGGCAGGCGGAGGCCATAACCCCATTTTGCGATGTGGCGGTGATCTATGTTCATCCCGATCCCGACTGCCCGAACCAGTATGAGGCTGAGTTCAGCGAGGAGAACCAGGTGCGGGTGCTGAGGGTCTATTATAAGACGAAAGGTGGTAATCCTGGATTTTTTGGCAAGGCGATTAACCTGTGGAGGTTCTACAGGGCGAATTTAAAGGCGATCCACAGCATACGCCAGTTTGAACCCGACCTGATCCATGCCCACGTGCTTACGCGGATGGGGCTGATAGGCTGGAAGGTAAGCCGCAGGCAGCATATCCCGCTGGTCATCTCGGAACACTGGTCGCGGTATTTCCCTGCGAACAATTCCTACCAGGGATGGCTCCGGAAACTGCTTACCACGTTCGTCGCGAAGCGGGCAGGCGCCATGGTGGCCGTCTCCGCCGAATTAAGGGATGCCATGAAGCGGTGCAACCTTGTCAATCCCGAGTTTTATGTAATTCCCAACGTGGTTGACACGGCGATCTTTCAGCCGGTGTACACAATTCAGGACGATCATGTCAAAACCATCGTTCATATCTCCTGCTTCGAGGATAAGTCGAAAAATATTTCGGGATTTCTTCGTTCGGTAAAGGCGCTCTCCCTGTTACGCCAGGATTTCCGGTGCATGATGGTGGGCGAGGGCCCCGAATGGATGGCGATGATGGAATACGCAGGGCACCTGGAGCTTTACGATTCCGTGGTCTTTTTTACCGGCGTTAAATCCGGCGAGGAGCTGGCCGGTATCCTGGGCGGGGCCGATTTCTCGGTCCTTTCGAGCCGGTATGAAACCTTTGGCACCGTGGTGATCGAAAGCCTTGCCTGCGGGGTCCCGGTGGTCGCCACCTCCGTGGGTGTTGCCGCTGCCATCATCAATGAAGATAACGGATTGCTCGTTCCTCCCGGCGATGAGCCGGCCATGACAACAGCGCTCAATATCATGGTTGACCGTTGCCGTGCGTATGATCGCAGGTTGATCCGGTCGGCCGTGGAGGGTAAATACGATCCTGAGTCAGTTGGCACCCGGCTGCTGGAGGTTTACCGCAAGGTCCTGAATAAAAAAAATTGAAACAGCCCTCTCCCGCATGCAGCCGAGCCAAGAAATAGTAAAGTCATCCTCCCTGCGTTTTGGGGTCATGTGCAGCGGGGCTGTTTTCCAGCGCTGGCAGGCCGATGCGCTGCTCGAACTGATGGCCAAAGGGCACCGGCCCGTATTGCTGATAACCGATCCGCGGAGGCCTCCCCGGGGCTCCAGGATTAAAAGCCTGCTGAAACGGGACTGGAGGGTGTTCCTCTTTACCTTTCTCGAAAACAGGTTGTTTAAACCCGCCGCCCGCAAGCCGGCTGACCTAAGCAGTGAGATGCCGGGGATACAACGGCTGGAATGCCGTGTGAGGCTGCAGGGATTTTCCGAATATTTCGAAGAGCAGGATATTGATATCATCAGGAACTATAAACTTGATTTTATCCTTCGGTTCGGATTCAACATCATCCGCGGGGATATTTTAACTGCTGCCCGTTGTGGCGTCTGGTCTTTTCATCACGGCGACGAAGTCAAATACCGCGGCGGACCCGCCGGTTTCTGGGAGATCTTCAACGGCGATCCTGTCAATGGCGCGATCCTGCAGCAGCTTACCGGTAAACTCGACGGGGGGATCATCCTGAAAAAGGGATACCTGAAAACCATTGGCCATTCTTACAAGGGTAATCTTGAGCAGCTTCTTTCCGTCAGCTCATCCTGGCCGGCAATGGTAGCCGATATGATCGCCGCCAAAACCGCGACCCCCTTCCTGAAAAGTGAAACCAGCGCTCCGGTTTATAAACTTCCCGGGAACGGGAATATGGTTTTGTTCCTGTTAAAACTTTTCCGGAACAAGGTTGCCTTTCATTATGCCGGTCTCTTCCGGTCGGAGGACTGGAATATCGGTATTGTTGATCATCCCTTGCCTGATATCGCCCTTGGCAATGTGATCCTTAAAAGTGGCGACATCCGCTGGTTCCGGGGCATTCCAAAAGGCACCTACCTGGCCGACCCCTCGGGCTTCACCAATCGTGACAACCTTCATATCCTCGCGGAGAACTTCAGCTATGCCGGGGGTAAAGCCATCATCTCAGAGTTTGTCATATCAGGTGGCAATGAAATAGCTGCCCCGCCCAACGCGGGTGAATCCAACTTATTCCAGCCTGGTCTACCGATACATTCCTCACCCACTTGTGCGATCGACAACGGTTTTCACCTTTCCTATCCCTTTGTCGTCGAACATGACGGTGAAGTTTACTGCGTGCCGGAATCGTACCAGTCGGGGATCATCGCGCTGTATCGCCGTGACAGGGCGACAGGAAGCTTTCCCGTTGACAGTGTCCTCCTCGGCAACGTACAGGCCGTCGACCCGACACTTTTCTTTCATGAAGGCCTCTGGTGGCTCTCCTTTACCATGAAAGAGCACTCAAATTCACATCTTTGCCTTTACTATGCAACGGATATAAAGGGCCCGTACCAGCCCCATGCATGCAACCCTGTGAAGATCGATGTAAGGTCGGCCCGTCCCGCCGGTACTCCCTTTATGCACAAAGGTATGCTCTACCGTCCCGCGCAGGATTGTTCGGAAACCTACGGTGGCCGCACCGTCATCAACAAGATCGTCGTTTTGACAGCCGGCCAGTTTCTCGAGGAGCAGGTAAACGTGGTAGAGCCGGTCCCCGATACCGCCTGGAACAAGGGGCTGCATACTTTGTCGGCCGTCGGCACGTTTACAGTCCTGGATGGCAAACGATACAGGTTTAACCGCCATTTTTTCATAAGCCAGTTGCGCAGCAAGCTGATTACAAGGAGACCTCAGGATGTTTAAAAAGGTCATGGGAACCATCGGTACGAAGCTGCTGACGGCGGTAATCGCTGTTGGCACCTGGATACTCAATGCCCATTACCTGGGTCCTGAGAACCTGGGAACGATCAGCCTGATCATCTTCTCCGTGGCCATCATCCAGCTCTTTACCAATTTCGTGGCCGGTGCGGCGCTGATCTATATGACCCCCCGGACGGGGATTTACAAACTCTTCATCCCGGCCTATATCTGGACCCTTTTCATCACCCTGGCCAGCGCTTTCCTGATGCTGGCCATCGGCAAGGCCTTTCCCATCATCGAGATGATACCCTCGGGCTATTTCATTCCCGTGATCGTCCTGGCCCTGGTCATGTCCTTTACCTCGGTTCACTACATGCTCCTGCTGGGCCTTGAAAAGGTCAATACCTTCAATCTCATCAGCCTGGTGCAAAGCATCCTGCTGTTTCTCATCCTGCTGCTGATCCTGTTTGGCATACGCAGGTTCGATGTAATGAGCTATTACTGGCCCATCCTTATTTCCTATGGGGTGGCACTCCTATTCAGCCTTGCAAAGCTGTTTCCCTCCTTTAAAAAGGTGCCATTGACCAACATGAAGGAGTTGCTGGGAGAGATATTCCGCTTCGGGACCTACGTCCAGTTTGCAAACCTGTTCCAGACGATGAACTACAGGCTCAGCCTGAAGTTCGTGGATTATTTTTCAGGCAGGGCGGCGGTCGGCATCCTGTCGCTGGGGATGCAGCTGGCAGAAGGGCTATGGCTGATCAGCCGGAGCCTGGGCACCGTGCAGTATTCACGGCTTTCGAACGAGATGAATTTTGATTATTCGGCGCGACTGACCCTGACTTTCGCCAAGATTGCCTGGGCCGTCACGGCCATTGCCATGGCGCTGATGCTGCTGATCCCCAGGTTTGTCTTCACGATGATCTTCTCGCCCCGTTTCGGCGATGTAAAGCTGGTCATCGCCTCCCTGTCGTTCGGCATCGTGGCGCTGAGCGTGTCGATGATCTTCAGCGGTTTCTTTTCAGCTATCAACAAGCCCTTTCACAACACCATCAGTTCCGCCATCGGGCTGGTATTTACCATCGGGCTGGGGTTGATCCTGATCCCCGCGTACGGGATCATGGGGGCCGGTATTGCCGCAACCTTTTCCTACACTGCCCTGACCCTGTATCAATTCGTCATCTTCTCACGGATGACGAAGATCGGTTTGCGCGATTTCCTGCTCACGAAGGCGGAGATCAGCCTGCTGGCGGGGGAGTTGAAGAAAATCGCAAAGCGCAGCCGATAACCCGGCGCGCCTATTCTCCTATGAAAACAGGTTTGCGCTTCTCGTAGAAGGCCTTGATGCCCTCCAGGTAGTCGTTGCTGGTACCGGCGATGCGGCGGAGCATGTCGATATGTTCGAAGGTCTGGGGCGTCATCGGCAGGGCATTCCCTAAAATGTTGAGTTGCTCCTTGATCACCTGGATGCTCAGCGGTGAGTTGGCGATGATCTTGTTGGCCAGGCGGATGGTGAAGTTTTCAAGGTCGCCGGCGTCGACAAGGTGGTTGATGATCCCCAGCGCCAGGGCCTTTTCCGCGCTGATCGGTTCGGCGGTGAAAAACATCTCCTTCACGATATGGGAGCCGATGATGTCCTGGAACTGTAAGATCCCGGAGGTGTTGTAGGGCACGCCGATCTTGGCAGGGGTGATGGCCAGGCAGGTGTCTTTGGTGCCGATCACCATGTCGCATACAAAGGCGACGTTGCAGGCCCCTCCCCAGATGCTTCCCTCGGCCATGGCGATGACCGGTACCGGGATGCCCTGGATGGCACGGATCACCTTCTGCAGCGGGTTGTCGTAGGCCAGCGGGTCACTGCCGTCGCGGGGGAGTTCGTCGATAAAGAATCCCGACGACCACACCTTCATCCCCCTGTTGGCACGGATGATCACAACCCTCGCCTTTTCTTCCTTCAGCGACTTGAGCGCCTGCAGCAATTCCGTCAGCAGGTCGATGCTCAGCGCGTTCTTTTTTGCATCGTGATTCAGGGTGATCCACCCGATCTGATCCTTTAGTTCCTTTAATACCAGTGTCATATGATTTTGTCTGTTAATATTTTAGCAGTTTGCAAAGTAAGTCATTTCCTGCGACCTGTGGATAACTTAATTGTAAATTTTCAGGGAATCATACAGTGTTTACAGGCCTTTCCTCTATCTTTGCCGGGTAATACGGGATGGAATAATGAGTAACGTGGAAACATATACCGAAGACAGTATCCGCTCGCTGGAGTGGAGTGAACATATACGACTGCGACCCGGGATGTACATCGGAAAACTGGGCGACGGCTCCTCTCCCGACGACGGTATTTATGTGCTGATCAAGGAGATCCTTGACAATTCAATCGATGAATTCGTGATGAATTACGGGAAAACCATCGAGGTCACCATCAAGGATCAGCAGGTATGCGTTCGTGATTACGGGCGCGGAATCCCGCTGGGAAAACTGGTTGAATGCGTCTCCAAGATCAACACCGGGGCCAAGTACGATTCCAAGGTCTTTAAAAAGGCTGTCGGGCTGAACGGGGTGGGCTCAAAAGCGGTCAATGCCCTCTCCTCCTTTTTCAAGGTACAGGCCATCCGCGAAGGCAGGACCCGCATCGTGGAGTTCCACCGGGGCGATGTGGTGACCGATGAGCCCGAAAAGCCCGTGGAGATGAGGTCAGGCACCATCATCACCTTTGTTCCCGACGAGGATATCTTTGGCAAATACCACTACATCCCCGAATATGTGCAGAAGATGTTGTGGAACTACGTTTTCCTCAACAACGGGCTGACCATCATCTTCAACGGCGAGCGGTTTCATGCCCAGAACGGACTGCTCGACCTGCTCAACAGCTATATCGACACACCGGTAATTTATCCCATCATCCATCTTCGCGACGGCGATTTTGAGTGCGCCTTCACCCACTGCGAGGTTTATGGAGAGGAGTATTACACTTTTGTCAACGGTCAGCATACCACGCAGGGGGGGACCCACCAGGCCGCCTTCCGCGAAGCGCTGGTAAAGACCATCCGCGAGTTTTACAAGAAGGATTTTGATACCAACGATATCAAGGCTTCGCTAATCGCCGCCCTCAGCATCAAGGTTCAGGATCCCGTGTTTGAATCGCAGACCAAGACCAAACTCGGGTCGGTGCATGTCGAACCCGACGGGATCACCATCAGGAACTATGTCATGGACATTGTCAAAAAACAGCTTGACAATTTCCTGCATATGAATCCCGATACGGCCGAAGCCCTGCTGCGCAAGATCATGCAGAGCGAGAAAGAGCGGAAGGAGTGGGCCAACATCAAGAAGATCGCCAAGGAGAGCGTTAAAAAGGTCAGCCTGCACAACAAGAAACTGCGCGATTGCCGCATCCATTATAACAATACCGACGACCGCCGTTACGAATCGACCATCTTCATCACCGAGGGCGACTCTGCCAGCGGCTCGATCACCAAGGCCAGGGATGTCAACACCCAGGCGGTATTCAGCCTGAAGGGAAAGCCCCTTAACTGTTTTGGGCTGAGCAAGCGGGTTGTCTATGAAAACGAGGAGTTCAACCTCCTGCAGGCGGCCCTGAATTTGGAGGAGGGGCTCGAAAACCTGCGCTATAATTATGTGGTGGTGGCCACCGATGCCGATGTGGATGGCATGCATATCAGGCTGTTGCTGCTTACCTTCTTCCTGCAGTTCTATCCCGACCTGGTGCGCAACGGGCATCTCTATATTCTCCAAACCCCGCTGTTCAGGGTCCGAAACAAGCAGAAGACCTTTTACTGCTATTCGCAGCAGGAGAAGCTCTCGGCCATGGAAAAGTGCGGTGTCAATCCCGAGATCACCCGCTTTAAGGGACTTGGAGAAATCTCTCCCGATGAATTCAAATATTTTATTGCCAAGGATATCCGTCTCGACCCTGTCATCCTTACCCGCGAATCGGCCGTGCTGGATGTGCTTACCTTCTATATGGGCAAAAACACGCTGGAACGGCAGAATTTTATCATCGACAACCTGAGGGTTGAAGCCGACATCGTGGAGGAACCCGAGGCTGTGCCTGCTTAATCGCGTCGTTTCAGCGGCCAGAGCGTCGAGGAAAACTTCATATTCGTTTCGCGGCGTTTGATCAGGTCCTGCAATTCAAAAAGCATGTCGGGGTTGACCTGTTCCGCCATCGGAACCACCCATTTCTTTGTGTCGGCGATCATATTTTTAATGTATTCCTTGTCAAAGATGTCGGGATGGAGATCAGTGAGGTTGCTGATGCGGTCGGCGCATTTGAGCACTTTGGCCAGCGTTGAGCCCTGCGTCAGTATCCTTTTCAGAAAGGCCTCCTTCGTTTCCGGTTTCTGGCGCGTAACCTCCAGCACCAGCGCCAGTACACCGGGCCCGTCGTGGTCGATCCCCCTGATATCCTCATGGGTGGTGTTCTTTACATCTTCTATCAAATCATGAATGACCGAAGCCTTGAGCAGCACCGCATCGGTATAATGATAATCGATCAGGATCGCAAAGGTGGCAAATGCATGGCGAAACTGGTTGCCACCCACATACCGTTTTACGCCTCGCAGGGCCGTAGCCTTCTGCAGGTAAGGTGCAATGACCATATTGGCCAGCAGGTCTTTCTCAAAATTTTCCATATAGTGTTTGAAATGAATTTCCCAGGTTATCAGTGATATCGCTGGCAACCAGTGCCTCAAATCCTTTGGCGGAGACGGCGATATCGCCCGCAAGGCCATGTAAATATACGCCGAGCAGGCAGCTTTCCAGCGAAGAATATCCCTGGGCCATGAGCCCTGCAATGATCCCTGTCAGCACGTCGCCGCTGCCGCCTGTTGCCATGCCGGGATTACCTGTAGTATTGAAGAAACAGCGGCCGTCGGGGGTGGTAATGGCGGTATGGGCTCCTTTTAAAACCACATAACACCCGAATTTATAGGAAAAGTCGCGTTGCCGCTGGTTCCGGTCAAAGTCATCGCTGCTCTTCCCTGCCAGCCGTTCAAATTCTTTGGGATGAGGGGTGAAAACCGAGTTTTTCGGGATAAACCCCATCCAGGTCCTGTTTTCAGCTATCAGGTTGATGGCATCCGCGTCGAAGATCAGCGGGAGCGTCGACTCCTGTATCAATATTTTCAGCGCCTGGGCAGTCGCATCGGAGGTGCCGATCCCGGGGCCGATGGCGATGGAACTGTAATTACCCAATGGCGGAACTGCCGTAAAAACATCAGGATTTTCGCCAATCACAAGCATGGCTTCGGGAACGGCGGTCTGTAAAATAGCCGTACCCGACTTAGGAACGCAAACGGTAACCAGTCCGGGCCCTGAACGCAGGCATGACCGCGCTGCCAGGACGGCAGCCCCCATTTTCCCGGTTGCGCCGCAAATCAGCAGGGTATGTCCGAAGATGCCTTTGTGAGCATATTTGTTTCGTTTTTTCAGCAACGGCATCACGTCGCTTTTCTCCACCATGAAGTTCCTCACCGCCGCCGAATCGATAAACTCCTGCATCAGCCCGATATCCAAAAGCTGCCAGTCGCCGGCAAAGGGATCGTTTTCGGGAAAGAAAAAGGCCAGTTTGGGCGGTGAAAAGGTGAGGGTGTAGTCGGCACGGATTACCGCCCTGTTGCTTCCCGGCAGGGTAGTGGTGTCGCAGAAGAGCCCTGAGGGGACATCAATGGCCACCACCAGCGCACCGCTGGCGTTGATATGACCTATCACATCTGCCATCAGTCCCTCAACCGGCCGGGCCAGGCCACTGCCGAAAAGGGCGTCGAGGATGACATCATCCTCCGACAGGGATGGTAATTCATCGGCCTGTTGCACCAGGGTGCATCCGTGAATCGGCGTGCTGGCGGGTATCTGTAAACGCTCAAAATTGATCCGGCAGCTCTCCGACATCTTCCCTGGCAGGGCAAAGGTAAATACCTTCACACGGTATCCTGCGCCTGACATCATCCTGGCGATGGCCAGCCCGTCGCCGCCATTGTTGCCCGGGCCGCAAAATACCGCGATCTTCCGGTTTATTGAGATGTTTGTTTGCAGCCACTCAAAACAGCGGCCTGAAGCCCGTTCCATCAGGTCAATATCGGCGATGGGTTCGTGCCTGATGGTGTAGGCATCGGCCTCCCGGACCAGGGATGTTGAAAGGATCTTCATAGGCGTGAAACCTCTTCTGAACAAAGAGGTAAAGGTACGTGAATTAACCGGAATTACAAAACCGGGAAGGTGACCGGCCAAAAGCGGGGCAGTCTCTTCCGGCATCGCGCCGGCCGACACCTGGCGGCAATTGTTGTGCCGATGATGTCAGTAATAAACCGGGTGAACCTTGAATTGCCCGAGCGTATTGTATTCCAGGGCAGGGGCAGGGATTTTGATAAAACCGAGGACACTGAAAATTCCCTTCAGCAGTTTTGACTTTGTAGGAATCCTGCTCAGGTCCACATCGGCCGACAGGAAGAACTTCCGGTACCGGGGAAATTCGGGGATGGGTTTCCCGTTCTTTGAATCGCTGTTGCTGAAGGCGCCGGTCATTCCTTCGGCGCCATATCCAACGGCTATATTCAGCCATTTCGGGAACCTGGCCCCCTTATGGAGGAAGGAGGCGATGTTCCCCGAAATCCAGTAAGAATGGCCGTTGTAATCCTTGATCATGTTCTGGATCAGGTTATCCCCCAGCAGGTCGGGGCGGTATTGGGCGTATTGGGTCTGGTGAAATGAGTATTTCAGGGTGAACCGTTGTTCATGCCATGCCAGCTGCTGCCCGATAAATGCGGCACAGCCAAGGGTGTTGGCGGTGAAGTCGCCCAATGAGAATCCCCATTCCGACGAAAACCCGTCCAGGATCTCGATATTGAGCATGTAAGCAAAGCCAAGCAGTCCTCCGAACCAGGCTGCACCCTTTTCACCCACCCCGGCCCAACGGTAGGAGGAGTATCCGATGCTGGTGATATAGTAGGCGGTAATGGCATGCCCGCATTTATCAACCTGCATCCATTCGCCGTTATCATTAAAAAAGTGGAAACCCGATTGGGGATAATCTTTGTACCAGGCGAAATACAGTCCCGAAAGAGATGCTGTATAAAGGGTTCCCTCAGCTATTATAACTCCCGTGAGCCGTCCTTTATGAATAACCGTAGTGTCGGGATTCGCCTGTATTGGTGCCTGGGCGGAAATTGCCCCTGCCCAGCCAAGGCAGAAAATAATTAACAGGGCTACCAGCCAGGCTGCCGGAAGGGCGGTTATGTTTTTCATTTGATCTTCATCTTATCCAGGGCCTTCTGATACCGCCGGGCATTCCGGTTGTGCTCATCCAGCGTGGACGCGAAATTATGCGAACCCGAGAAATCCTCCTTTGCGCAAAAATAGAGATAGGAATGGCTGGTTGCGTGAAGAACCGCATCAACCGAGGCGACGGAGGGCAGGCAGATAGGCCCGGGAGGCAGGCCGGTGTGCATGTAGGTATTATAGGGTGAGTTCAACTGTGTGTGAACCTTCAGCACCCGCCTGATGGTGAAATCATGCCAGGCATAAACGACCGTGGGGTCGGCCTGCAACGGGATGTTGTGCTTCAGCCGGTTGATGTAAACCCCGGCAATGACGGGCTTCTCATCGTTTTTATTGCTCTCCTTTTCAACGATCGACGCCATGGTGACAACCTGGGCAATGGTCATCTGCAGCGAATCGGCCTTGTGCCTTCTGCCGGATGTCCAGAACCGCTTAAACTCGCTTTCCATGCGGGTTAACAGCTGATCTCCTGAAGTATTCCAGAAAAACTCATAGGTGTTGGGAACGAACAACATCAGCAGGGTTGCGGGAGTCGCCCCGAACCTTGTCAGCATGGCAGGGTCGCTGAACAAATGCATCAGGTGGGCAGAATCCACCTCCAGACGCCGTCCAAGCGACCCGGCAAGCTCCCCGCTATTTCTCACCCCCTGGATGGTGATTCTCAGCGATTCCTGTTTCCCTGACCGTAACATGTTCAGGAGCGCGTTGTTGTGCATGCCATCTTCCAGCAGGTAACGGCCGGGCCTGATCTTATCAGGGTAATGTTTCCTCCGGGCCAGCCATTCGAATTCGCGGGGATGAACCAGGTATCCCGACTTTACCAGTGAATCCCTGACCGCGTTAAATCCTGAACCCGTGTGGACATAGAAATAACATTTATGCCGGCCATGCAAGTCTATCACCGGCCTTGTCGTTGAGATGTAAAGCCGCAGGAGGGATGCAGCCAGGATCAGCAGCATTGCCCCGGCCAGGATAAAGGGCATCAGGTCGCCCCAAAGGGAACGTCCGGGGTTGTTGCGGTATGGGGCAAGAAACTTATGCATCATGATTGATCAGTTGAAACATCCACTCATCTTTCCATTTTCCACCCTCCCCGATCCACTCCTTTTTGATGCCGCACCGCTCAAAACCGGCGTTTTGAAAAAGATGCAGGCTGTGCAGGTTGTCGGGGGCGATGTTGCAATAGATCTGGTGCAGGTGCAGGGCCGAAAACACATAACGGATCAGGATCTGCAACGCTTCAGCGGCGAAGCCCCTCTGGCGGAAAGGCTCACGGACCAGGATCCCGGCTCCCACCCGCAGGTGAAACGGATCGAAATCAAAAAGGTCGATGGTTCCCACCGCCTGCTCAGCAGCATCAGCACCGGGAATAACGATCATCAGCCGCAACTGCCTTGCAGCAAACAGGTCATTTTGCGCATTTAATATATATTCCTCCAGCTGGAATTTTGAAAAGGGGGTGAGGGTGTTGCTGACATCCCATATGGAGGTGTCATTTTCCCATTCATACAGCACCCCGACATCTCCCGGCTCAAGGGCACGCAACCTGATATTAGGTCCTGTCAGCAAATCCTTCATCATTGTTTCAACTTTGCGCTGCCGGTGACTTCCGGGAGCTGGATTTTGCAATCTAACGCAGGAATTCCCCCTGGAAAACCTGCAGGGCCGGCCCCTCCAGCCATACATCCGAAAAACTTAATCCGGACTGTCTGAAACTGACCCGGAGATTCCCTCCCAACGTTTTAATCTGATAAAATTCGCGGTTTCCGGGGGTCAGGTATGCTGCAATAATGGCTGCCGCGGTTACCCCCGTTCCACAGGATAGGGTCTCGCCTTCGACACCCCGTTCGTAGGTCCTGACAAATAAACCATCCTCCCCGGATTCAACAAAATCAACATTAACCCCATCCGGGGCAAACCGGTCGTCATTCCGTAAGGCGCGGCCTGCGCTGGATACGTCAATCCCGGCAACATCATGGGTGAAAACCACAAAATGGGGAGACCCGGTATTCAACAGGTAACCATCTTCAAAGAGGATCTCCAGCCGGGTATCCTTCATTTTCAGCCGGTATACCGGATCTGTGAATTCAGCTTCATGACTTCCGTCAACGGCCCAAAACCGGGCCCTCGTATCGATAAGCGCGAGATGCCTTGCAAAGGCTGTCATGCACCGGCCGCCATTACCGCACATGGTACTTTCCTTCCCGTCGGAGTTGAAATAGCGCATGGCAAAATCAAAACCGGCCATATCCCCGAGCAGCATCAGCCCGTCGGCCCCGATCCCGGTATGTCGGTCACAAAGCCCGGAGATCTCGCTTTCAGCAGGTTCCCATTGGATCGTACGGTTGTCAATGATGATAAAATCATTGCCGGTTCCCTGATATTTAAAAAACTGGATTTTCATATTTCTTACGCATACAAAGTTAAGGAAAAGCAATTAATTTACTAATTTTGCAGGCCGATGATACCTGCGATTTCCCGATATATTTTCATTATCATATTGTTAGGGTGTGGAAGTTTTTCCATAGCCCAGGAAAGGCCGGAGCGGTTGGTCCATGATTCGCTTACTACGATCAGCGATTGTCCCCAGAAAGATATTTTCGACGTAATTTCCAAAAAGAAGGTCATCGATCCTGAAATCCCTTCGCAGAAGGTGCGGGCGATCGTTCTTCCCCTGATCGGGTTTTCCCCTACGACAAGGTTCCAGTTCGGGGCGGGGGCCTCCCTATCCTGGCCGATAGGCCACAACCCGGCCACCAAACTTTCGGCAGGAGCCACGCAATTGCTCTGGACCACCAACAAGCAGCTTATCTTCCTGGTCCGAAGCAACATGTTCCTCGACAGGAATAAATGGTTCATCCAGACCGACTGGCGCTGGTACATTTTCAGGCTGCCCACATACGGGTTGGGTACCGGGCCAAAGGCGTATAATCCGGAAACGCCCGTTGATCCTGCGAATGAGGAGAGTTACGACAACAATGGCCGCTACCCGATGCGCTATAACTGGATCCGGCTGCACAACATCCTCTTCAGGGAGGTGGCAACTCATTTCTTTGCAGGGGCCGGTTACCATTTTGACCATTATTATGATATCCATGATGATTTTCTCAATCTCGACCCTGCCCATTATGTCATGACCCCCCACTACGCCTATTCGCTGCTGCATAAATTCAACCCGGCACACTATACCACCTCGGGGATCAGCCTTAACTTTGCCTACGATTCGCGCGACAACATCATCAATGCCTACAAGGGCATCTATATCAATGTTAACTACCTGTCAAACTTCACATTCCTCGGCAGCAACAGCAACGGATCCCGCCTGTGGACTGAATTCCGCACCTATATCGGACTATCACCCCAGGTTCCCCGGCACGTGCTGGCTTTCTGGGTTTACGGTTGTTACAAGGTGTCGGGTGACCTGCCCTACCTGAACCTGATGTCGAACGGATTTGACCAGATGAACTCCTCGGGAAGAGGCTATGCACAGGGACGGTGGCGCGGGGAGGATTTTATGTATGGAGAGATGGAATACCGCTTCCCGATTTCCACCTGCAGCCGTATCGTCGGAGGGGTGCTCTTTGCCAATGTCGCCACCGCGTCGAGCCACGACGCACACGTTCCCCTGTTTGGCTATTTTAAACCCGGGGCCGGCTTCGGCTTCCGCATCATGGTGGGAAAACACGACCGCACCAATATCCTTATCGATTTTGGCCTCGGCCAGTTTTCACAGGGATTCTACCTGCAGGCGCAGGAGATTTTTTAATGCAGGAATGCGGGAATGCAGGAATGCGGGAATGCGGGAATGCGGGAATGCAGACAATGCAAAGAATGCAGGAATGCAGGAATGCAGGAATTCAAATAATGCAGGAATTCAAATAATGCAGGAATGCGGGCAAGGAAAAAAATGCAAACAAAGGGGGGGCGGGTAGGTTAAATACAGGGTTTGCGCATGGGGTAGGAGGATTGGTCGGGAGGTGGCTGGCGGGGATGGAGATGGGTTTGGCTGACTGGAAAATATATGGAAAGATGTTAAATGGTGATCCGCGGGTTTATGAGGTTCTGGAAAAACTGGGCATCGGGTATGAATATTTTGCCCATCCGCCGGCGCCGACGATTGAGGAGGCCCGGAAATACTGGAAAGATATCGATGCGACGCATTGCAAGAACCTGTTTTTCAGGAACCATAAGGGAAACCGCCATTACCTTGTTATCCTCGAACATTCGCACGACCTGGTGATCCGCGACCTGGAACAACGCCTGAAACAGGGGAAACTCTCCTTCGCCTCAGGCGACAGGATGCAGCGGTACCTGGGACTCTCCCCCGGATCGGTCTCCCCCTTCGGACTGATTCACGATACCGGCCGGCATATCCACCTGTTTATCGACAGGAATCTTAAAAATTCAGCAAAATTAAGTTTCCACCCCTGCCTGAATACAGCCTCCCTGGTGGTTTCATTTGCCGGTTTTGAAAAATTCCTTATTTTTACAGGCAATACCTTTGATTATATTGAATTATACTGAGGTTTCTGCTGCTGCAAAAGAATATTGCCCGGCTATTACAGGTCAATCCTGCTTACCTTGCAGTAACCGTTCATTGCCAGCTGATCACAATCGTTCATTCGTCGGGATTTTCCCGTGCTCTGTCGATTTGTTGTTTGGTGCGCTGTTAAATCGGGATACTTTTGCTTCATCAGAAATTAACACCCTAAAATCTCACCGCCATGGAACCGAACGAAGTTAAAAACTACGATGGTCAGCAAAGGAAGAAATATGCGCTCGGCATCATCATCATTATTGCAGGCCTCCTGTTACTTATTGAAAAGACGGGAATTTTACCGTTTGAAATTCATCATATCATCTTTTCCTGGCAGATGCTTCTCATCGCCATCGGGATTGTCAGTTTTTTCAGCAGCGAAAGCCGCACCCCGGGAACCATTCTCATCCTGATCGGCACTGTTTTCATCATCCCCCGGATTTTCGAAGTATCCTTTAACATAACCCATATGTTCTGGCCGGTGATGCTCATCGCGATCGGCGTACTCCTCCTGGTAAGAAAGTCGCCCGGACAGCTTTGGCAGATGCGTGTCCAGCACCTGAATAATCAAAATCTTGATGACGGCTATATCCATGAGGAAAATATCTTCAGCGGAGGCAAGCAGCGGGTAATGCACCAGGTGTTCCGCGGAGGGCATATCAACTGCATCTTTGGCGGTTCTGAAGTGGATCTTACCCAGGCCACCCTCGCCGAAGGAGTCAGCGAACTTGAGGTAAACACCATCTTCGGCGGGGTAACGCTGATCGTTCCTGCCGACTGGAAAGTTCAACTTAAAATGACCTCCATCATGGGCGGCTTCTCCGACAAGAGATCCTATGTCAAGGAAAATCCCGACCAGTCAAGGGTACTGATCATCAAAGGAAGTACCATATTTGGTGGTGGAGAATTGAAGAGCTACTAACCGGAAAACCAAGCCCTATGCAGCACCCGGTTTTTCTGAATAAAAGATCCGTTTCCGTTTATTTTGGTTTGTGGGCCCTCATTGCGGGGGTCCACTTTTCTGTTTTTTATTTTATCTGGTTTCTCCCTTTAGAGGTCTCCATTGCCGACAGCCTGGTGTTCAACAGCCTGTTCTGCTGCGCCGGGATCTCCATGTGGTACATCGTGCGGTACTCCATCCCCGACCAGAAGAATATCTGGAACGTGATTTTCAACCACATCTCTTTTTTAACCCTGACACTGGCTGTCTGGATCGGGCTCTCCTACACCATCCTGAGTACGGGCTTCGCCCATAACAAGGTCTTTATGGACCTGCTGGTGGTCTCCATTCCCTACGAGGTCATCCTCGGGATTATATTTTATACGGTCATTGCCCTGACCTATTACCTGTTCATATATTATATCAACCTGCAGGAAAAGGTGAAGGTTGAATCTCGTCTGCGGGAGGTGCTCAAGGAGACCGAGCTGAATATGCTGAAATCTCAGATCAACCCTCATTTCCTGTTCAACAGTCTAAACTCGATCAGTTCGCTTACCATCACCAATCCCGAGAAGGCGCGCGACATGGTCATCAAGTTATCCGATTTTTTGCGCTATTCTGTTTCGCATAATGCCACCAGCTTCACCACGCTTGAAAAGGAGATGGTCAATATCCGACATTACCTCGAGATCGAAAAGGTGAGGTTTGGCGATAAACTGCTGTTCAGCTTCAACCTCACGGGCGACTGCGCCGCGCACCAGATCCCGGTGATGCTGCTGCAGCCTCTTTTTGAGAATGCCATCAAGCACGGGGTTTACGAAAGTACCGAACAGGTCAGCATCGTCATGGACTGCGCATATAAGGAGGGTTACCTGGAGATCAGCATCGTGAACGATTTCGACCCCAACGCCCATGCGCGCAAGGGAACCGGCATCGGGCTGAAGAACATCCGTGAACGGCTGCGCCTGCTGTATAAAAACGATAAATTGCTGCGGACCGTGGTCGAGGGAACCAGATTCTCAGTATTTTTGAGTTTGCCAAACACCGAAATCAAAACAGTCTGATCGCCCGGAAACTGCCGGGGGTCGCATGAAATATTTTATCCTGTTACCTTCATAACCGTAATAAGTAAAAATCTATGGCCCTCCGCACCATTCTTATCGACGATGAACAGCCCGCCAGGGATGTTGTCAGGTTTTACCTGAAGGATTTTCCAGAGATAGAGATCCTGGGCGAATTTGCCGATGGCTTCAGCGGCCTGAAAGCCATCCAGGAGCTGAAGCCCGACCTGGTATTTCTCGATGTCCAGATGCCCAAGCTGACGGGACTGGAATTGCTCGACCTGCTCGAACAGCCGCCCCTGATCATCTTCAGCACGGCATACGACCAGTACGCCATCAAGGCCTTTGAGATGAATGCCATCGACTACCTGTTAAAACCCTATTCGAAGGAGCGGTTCACCCAGGCGGTGCAAAAGGCGCTGGCCCAGGCCGGGAGCGGCGAAAGGGCTGCTGCACCTGTGCAGAACCTGGTGAAAACCCTGGAGGAAAATCCCGAGTTCCTGCAACGCATCGCGGTGAAATCAAGGCATAAGGTGAGTGTAATTCCGATCGACGAGGTGGTGTACCTGGAGGCGGAGGGCGACTACGTGATGATCTTCACCAAAGATGCCAAACATCTGAAGGAGAAGACCATGAAGTATTTTGAAACCCATCTCGACCCCGCACAGTTTATCCGCATCCACAGGTCATATATCGTCAATGCCCGGTTTATCGACAGGATCGAATATTACGACAAGGAAAATTATGCCGTACTGACAAAAACCGGCGCCAAGCTGCGCGCCAGCACAGCCGGGTACAAGATCCTCAAGCAGGCGCTGAATATGTAGTTTTTTGGCGGGTCTGAAAGCCGTTTTTAAGGATACGATTGCCAGCCCATGGCTCATTTTGTTATGCGTCAGTTCGATCAGACCCGAGGTCATTGTGTTGCTGTCCTAACCGCAAAAAGTATTATTGCACCACGATTTTTCTGACATAAACGGTTGTCGCATCATAAATATTTACAAAATAAACTCCTTTAGGAATACCGGAAATTTCAACTTCTGACGATGCCTGCTGTCCGACACTGGAAGTTGCATAAATTTTCTCCCCGAACACATTGTAAATCTCGATACGTTGAATCCTGCCGATACCCATGCTGACGGTAAATTTGCCTGAAGCAGGATTGGGATAAAGGGTGATAAATTCATTTTTTCCAGGTTCCCCAATCCCCAGGTTGGTTGCCAGGATGGCTGTATTGCTTTTAACAGCATTACTGCCGCTGCAATTGAAGACCAGACAGTAATAAGAAAATCCGTTCCCTTCTGTTGGGGGAATGTTTGCAAGGTATGTGGAATTTGTCGAAACCTCGCCATAATGGGGAATCTGGCCATTAACATACCACTGATATGCGAAGGGAGGTGTGCCCGACGCTGTAACGCTGAATGTTGCCGGTGTGCCTTCTGACACAGTCTGGTTCTGAGGTTGAACAGCTATTGTGGCAGCAGAGCAAATTCCCGAAAGCAGACCTGTATAAATATCAGAACCCCCTGTGTTGGTCAGGTAATTATTGCCAAAATTAACAGATTGACTCCAAAAATCCCCCGAAACAAAAACATCGCCATTACTACCGGTAACAATGCCGGTTCCCCAATCGGAACCGCTGCTCCCTGCATTTTTCGACCAAACGGCATTCCCCGAATAATCAAATTTCGCAATAAAGATATCGTTGGTTCCTGAAAGGCTGTTTTTTAACGGGGGAGTGTCAAATACGAGAGAATCACTGTTGAAAGTTCCAATAGCATAAATACTGGCACTTCCGTCAGAAACGATACTATTTGAAAGAACGTAACCATCTCCATAAGGATCATTACTGCCGTAGCATTTAGCCCAGACTGCGCTGCCGGAGGAATTATATTTGACGAAAAACATGTCAAAATTCCCGGTACATATGGCATTCAACTCTGAATTAATCAATTTGATATTATCGAAACTGATGCTGGCACTTTGAAAAGTGCCTGTTATATAAATGTTGTTTGAGGGGTCAGTGGCTATCCCATAACTTGTTTCATAGCCACAACCATCAGCACTTTTTGCCCATAGTACATTACCCGATGCACTATATTTGACGATGAACACGGCTCCGTAAAACCCGGAAGGCAAAACAACCGAACCGAATGTCATGGTACTGCCCTGGTATGGTCCTGATACAACCACATTTCCATTTGCGTCTGCAGCAATACAACCATCTATATTCGTACCACTGCCATTGGCATTTTTCGCCCACAAGACGGTTCCGGCCGGATCATATTTTACGAGATAAAAATTTATCCCGGTTCCGGTCCTTGTTAAGGATTTGCCTCCAAAATCAATGATATCGCTGTCGAAATCACCGGTAACAAAAATATTACCATTCAAATCTGACGTTATACTATACCCGTCATCCCAGGAACTTCCCCCCATGCGCTTAGCCCATAAAACAGTACCTGAAGGACTGTATTTGACAATGAAACCGTCAAATTCGGAAGATCCTGCATTTGACAGGGTAAAGGCATCAAAGGTGATCGAGGTGCTTTCAAAACTTCCGGTTATATAAACATTGCCACCCGCATCCGTACAAATTCCAAAACCGTAATCTGTACTACTGCCTCCGGCGCATTTCGCCCATAATACATTTCCCGACCGGTCATATTTGGCAATAAAAACATCTTCGGATCCTGCATTTGTATTGAATAAAATAGTCGTCCCTATGGTTATGGAAGCACTCTTGAAATCCCCGACAATATAAACATTCCCGCTTGGATCCGTTGCCATGTGGCGGCAGGTTTCATTGGCATTGCCCGAGATGCTTTTTGCCCATTGCCAGTCGGGAGTCTGGGCTAGCGTATTTACAGCCGGTAAAGCGGCCGTGAAAAACAGGGTAAGCAGGGCGATGACGGTTTTTGTTTTCATAAAAGGCGATTATAAATTTTCTTACTCATATGGCTTTTCAGTCCCGCCCCGTTTTTAGTGTGGTGTCTGGACTCCACCTGTTTTTACCCGGAACAACAGTTTTAGGAGAGTCCGGGAATAATATGCAGCATGTGAAACGGTCGAATCGGGCTGGATGGTAAACATGGGAATCGTGTTGTATTGGGCTGGATTAAATTGAGCCAGGCCATCTTCAAAATAGTTCCGGACTGCAGGCTCGTTTATTTGATCATAAACTGAGATCCCGGAAAAGAATAAAAAGGCATAAAATATTTTTCATCCAGGAAGTTATTAAGTTCAATTGGTGATAGGTTGTCGCAATGGAACAATATTACCAAAAATAATACAAACGGCATTACAAAACTGATAATATTGTCATAATAATTTTTATTCATCATTGCAGGGCTGCCTGATTATTAATGTTGTTCCTCTGCAAACGCAGTAAACACAGTCACTTTGCCTATACCAACCTGCAGGAAATAAATTCCGTCAGGCAGATCGGATATATTGCTTTTATTGTGAGTAAATACAGTTGCAAAGCAACCGGTCCCCCGGGGTTGTAAATTGCAGCAATCATTTCCTTGTTTCCCATAAAAATGGCAGATAAAATCCAAATATATTCCTTCGCAGGATTTCGAAAAATGCTGATCCCCCTGTTATTCTCCGGTTGCTGGTATTTAATGAAACCTCTCCACTGCTTTTCAGGATGGGAAAAAGCTGTGGAGAGGTTTCCTATGTATAACCTGCTGGTTTGATCATGCCGGCTATTTGGCATAAAACATGGATGCTTCAAGCTGTTTTATTGAATTTCCCTTTGCTATATCCTCCTTGTGCTTTGCCATGCCGCGTGCAACGACGTCGGTAAATTCTTCTGACCTGCTTTTTAGCTCATCCTCCGTGAATGTTTCCGGGGTTTTTTTGCAAGAACTTTTAAAATACCCTTCATCTTTTTGGCGTTATTAGGATCGACGGGTTCTAAGGCAACCTGGGCCTTCACCCACCCCATCTGCACAACGGCTTCAAGAAAGTAGATCTTTCCAGCCTCAACATGCGATTCAACAAAGTCTTTGTTTTCCGACCGTGCCCAGAAAAGATGGGTGCCGGGTTCGCATTCATACCTGAAATACCCTTTTCCTGCAAATATTCCGATTAATTTGGTACTGTCAAAATAACTGAAGTTGATGGCAAAACCGGTGGAACTTGGCCTGACGAAATAAACAACAGCCTTGTTGGAGGGTGCAGGCGGGATTTCCTGAGAGAATAAAGATGTGGTTAACGTGAGGAAAAGTGTAATCAGAAACAGGTTTGTTTTCATAATACAGTTGATTTAAGGTTAATTAATTATTGATTTGCATTCTTATGATTATATATTGATAATTGCCTGATTCCTGTTATCCAAATTTAATGTATATTTTATTTCCAAATCATTTTTTCAATATATCAGATGACAGTTTCGACTGGATTGGAGAAATAATTGCAAAAATTTTCATTTTATCAATCCATAACCTTTCGGATCAGGCCTGCCTGCCGTTTACGCCATATCGGGAACTGACGTTTTTACTATCTTTAGCGAAAATTTCACCTATGGAATCGATCATACAGAATCCCTACCTGCGCATTGTATTCAGTTCAGTCGCAGTCTATCTTTTCATTATCCTTGCCATAAGGTTGTTCGGCAAGAAGGAGCTGTCGCAGTTGTCGGTCTTTGACCTGGTCTTTATCCTGCTGATCAGCAATGCCGTGCAAAATGCCATGGTGCTGGGCGACAACACCCTTTTTGGCGGGTTTGCCGCGGCGCTGGCGCTGTTTTCGGTGAATTTTATCCTGAAGAAGCTGCAGCTCAAATTTCCAAAATTCGGCAGGCTGGTCCAGGGCGATGCCATCATGCTGGTCTACCATGGGAAAGTGATCCCGTCCCACCTGCAGATGGCCGGGATTTCAGAGGCGGAGGTGATGCAGGCTATCCGCGAACACGGCGTGGCTTCGGTAGGGGAGGTCGACCTTGCGGTACTCGAGGTGGATGGCAACATCAGCGTCCTGTCGAACGATTTTACCAAACGGTCGCACCGGCACCGCAGGGCCCATAAGGTGCTTGCCGATCAGAATTAATGGCTGTCGACCCTGAAGGAGGGTGGCGTATATTCTGTTTCCCGGTTTTCCTCCGGGATGGCAATGGTATTCCCATCGCGGACAGCCTTGTAATGCGGCGACATGATCTCGACCCCGGCATTATTGAATGAATCCTGGATATGCTGATGCAGGTCTGAAAAAATTTGGGCCATCTGGTTGGGCGACCGTGTATAGGCGTTCAGCTGGTAACTGATATAAAAATCATTCAGGGCTGTCTGCAGTACAAAGGGTGCCGGTGTTTCCAGGATCAGGCTGGTCTGCAGCGCCGCATCAATAAGCAACTGGTGGACCTGCCGCCAGGGGGCGTCATACCCGATGGTGACGGTGGTATGAACGATCAGCCCGTGGCCGTGCGCACAGGTGCTGTAGTTGATGACCTCCGAATTCATGATCTTGGTGTTCGGAACGGTGATCTCCTCGTTCTTGATGGTCCTGATCTTGGTCACCAGCATCGATTTCTCAATGATATCGCCGGTAACCTCGCCGATCTTTACGCGGTCGCCCAGCTTGAAGGCGCGCGTATAGGTGATGGTGAGCCCCGCCATGAAGTTCGACAGGGCGCTTGCAGAGGTTAAGGAAAAAACCAGCCCGGCGAATACCGAGACCCCCTGGAAAATCTGTGATCCCGAACCCGGCAGGTAGGGCCAGATGGCCACGATGGTGAAAATGATGATCAGCACCCTTAGGATATTAAAGGTTGGAAGGGCCCAGTCGGCATAAAACCCGGGGAACCGCAGCGTCTCTTTCTCGACTTCAACTTTCAGAAACCGGAACAACTTGATGATAAGCCTTGCCACAAATATTATGACCAGGATGGTGATCAGGTTCGGGATATACTTCCAGAAACTAAAAATGATATCCTTGAGAGGGTTGATCACGAAACCCAGGATGCCGATACTGATGGCTTTCGTCCAGGGTAACAGGAAAAAAATGGTCAGCAGTGTCACGATCAGTAGGATCAGGATCAGCAGCCACTGAACCACCTTGAGGAACCCGTGGAGAATCGCCAGCTGCCGCTGCCTGTTAAAAAATGCGTAATCCTGCAGGTGCAGCGTTTTCATGATCTTATTCTGCCCGAAGGTTGTTTTTCCTTTCAGATACCTGAACAGCTTGTTGATCAGGGTGATCAGCACAATCAGCAGCAGCAGGATACCTGCAGAAATTGCCACCTTCCTTAGGATCTCCCCGAAACTGTTGATGGTCCTGAAGTTCTGGATGGCATAGATGATCTTTGCCTGCCTTGCACCTGCGACAAGCGCCCTGGTGGCTCCTTCCGCCCTGGCATCGCCATCGTTGACCGTGGTGATCACCGTTTCCCTGTACATGATGTCGCAGGTTGTCTCGCCTTCGATCAGGCGGATGGAGTCGCTTCGGTAAAAGGGATCATCGGCAATGACCTTCAGTTTTTTCTCTATGGCCTTCGCCCGCTCTTCCGGCGAAAATGGGCCCAGCCTGGTGTATATGTTAAAGACGGACATGCCAAAAGGCGCTACAACAGCCCCCTTCATCTCCTTTTTAGGATGGGATAATGAATCCCTGGCCTGCGTCGTATCAGGTGCGGCAACGGCAGGTAATGCCCGGGTAAACCATAAGAGGCTGACCAGGAGAAGGACAACAATTTTTCGGTTCATAATATTCCCATTTCCAAATCAAAAGCCAAATTAAACAAAAATGTTTCAGCCCCGGCACAAAATTGAATTCTCAATTTTTTCGGGTTCCTCTTAAACCTGCAAACGGGATTGAAAGAAATTTCACCTGACGGATGACAATTATACCTTGATATTCTGCTTGTTGACAGATCATAATTGGGCCAGGAAAGATCCTGGAACTGTTTTGGCATAAAAGGAATCCGACGTATGGGGTCTTTGAACATGAAAATTCCGTCAAACAATTTCTATGGTATCTTAACGACCAATCAAATTCATAATGATCAAAGAGGGTTTGCAGGAAATTGTTCCTTGAGAAAATTTCATAATTTTGCAGGGTGAAGAAAAATATCGGCACCAGGGTGATTTGCGTATTTCTGGCCGGCTATGTGCTCCTGCTCGCGCTCATGCCATGCATGGATGATGTCATAAGCCAGGTAAACACTACCCCTCTTCCCGGCACTGGTATATCCGTTCCCGGTCATGCTGACCATCCCGGCTGCTGTTCCCCGTTTTGTTCCTGTTCCTGTTGCAATGTGGCGATGGAGGTGACGCAGGGCTGTGTCATCAGCGGAATTGCCTTTTTATCGCAAAAACTTGTTTTTCCGGATAACCGGCACCGTCTCTCTGATTATTCGATGGTTGCCTGGGAGCCCCCCAAAGTGTAATTTTCCCACCGACCCTATTTCATTCCTTTTTTACTTTTTTCTCCCGGCAGGTCATGCTGCCATGCGATAATCATATCTGCATTTGCGTGGCTGCCGGTTAATTCATCGTATTACCATAAATCCAGGCTATATGATACGCAGCATCATTACCTTTTCCATTCAGCATAAAATTTATACCGGGTTATTTGTTGTTGTACTGCTCGTTTGGGGCATCTGGTCGGTGATCCACCTGCCCCTGGATGCGGTGCCGGACATCACCAACAACCAGGTCCAGGTGATCTCTATCGCCCCCACGCTGGCCACCCAGGAGGTTGAAAAATATATTACCGCACCCATCGAGGTTGCAGTGGCTACGGTGTCCGACATCGTGGAACTTCGCTCCATTTCGAGACTGGGGTTGTCGGTGGTGACCATCGTATTTAAGGATGCTGCCGATATTTTCAGGGCCCGGCAGCAGATCAGCGAAAGATTAAAGGAGGCGGAGACGCAAATTCCCCAGGGAGTCACCCACCCTGAGATGGCCCCGGTAACCACGGGGTTAGGTGAGGTTTACCAGTACCTGCTCAGGGTCGGAAAAGGGTACGAGGGCAAGTATTCCCTGACCGATCTCAGAACCATCCAGGACTGGATCGTCAAACGGGAATTGCTCGGAACACCCGGTGTGGCGGAGGTCAACAGTTATGGCGGTTATGTGAAAGAATACGAGGTTGCCATAAATCCCGATCGTCTTAAAAGCATGAAGATCTCGGTGCCTGAAATTTTTACCGCGCTGGAAGAAAATAATGAAAATACGGGAAGCGCCTATATTGAAAAGGGTCAGAATTCATATTTTATCAGGGGCGTCGGTTTGGCAGGCACCCTGGAAGATATTGGCAATATCGTGGTCCGGGGAGGTTCGGGGAGGACCCCGGTGCTGATCCGTGACCTGGCGGAGGTCAGGTTTGGCCATGCCATCCGTTACGGGGCGCTCATTTGTGATACTTCGGAAGTCGTCGGAGGCGTGGTGATGATGCTCCGGGGGGCCAATGCAACCGAGGTGGTGACCCAGGTGAAGAAACGGATGGAGATGATCGCCTCCTCCCTGCCGGAAGGTTTATTTATCGAACCTTACCTCGATCGTACCGACCTGGTCAGACGGGCTGTTGGAACGGTTACCCGTAACCTCGTGGAGGGCGGACTGATCGTGATCTTAGTCCTGGTATTGATGCTGGGCAGCATCAGGGCCGGTCTGGTGGTGGCATCGGTGATTCCGCTTTCGATGCTTTTTGCCATCTCCATGATGAAGCTGTTTGGCATTTCAGGAAACCTGATGAGCCTGGGGGCCATCGATTTCGGCCTGATCGTCGACGGGGCCGTGATCATCGTCGAAAACGTGGTTCATCGCCTGTCGCTGGCGAAGTCGGGGAATCCCGGTTTTTCGCAATTGTCACGAAAGCAGATGGATCATTACGTGCTGGAGTCTTCAAAGAATATGATGAGTTCCGCCACTTTCGGGCAAATCATCATCCTGGTGGTATACCTGCCGATTTTAAGCCTGGTGGGTATCGAAGGGAAAATGTTCCGTCCAATGGCCCAGACCGTTGGCCTGGCGATCATCGGGGCCATTATCCTTTCACTTACCTATGTGCCGGTTATTTCTTCACTGGTGATGAACAGGAAACAGGAACGCGGCATACCACTTTCGGAGAAACTGATGCAACTCCTGCACAGGCTGTTTGAACCGGTCTTTGGCTATGCTTTGGGTCATAAGGTCCGGATACTGGTGGTTACCTTTATCCTGTCGGTCGCTGCCCTTTGGATGTTCCTGGATCTTGGCGGGGAATTTATCCCCACCCTTGAGGAGGGTGATCTTGCCTCCGGCATCATGACCTTGCAGGGAGGTTCGCTGACCCATACGGTTGAAACGGTTAAAAAGGCAAACAAAATCCTGAAGGAAAACTTCCCGGAGGTGAAATATGCAGTTTGCAAGGTGGGTGCCGGGGAGATACCCACCGATCCCACTCCCGTCGAAACAGGAGATTACATCATCACCATGAGGGACAAGTCGTTGTGGACCAGTGTCTCGACAAGGGAGGAGATGGTTGAAAAGATGAAAGAGAAGGTGGGTGCCCTTCCGGGGGTGGCCTTTAGTTTCCAGCAACCCATCTCCATGCGGTTTAATGAACTGATGACCGGGTCAAAGCAGGATGTTGCAGTGAAAATCTTTGGCGACGATCTTGACATACTGGCAGGCAAAGGGGAGGAGCTGGCTGCGATCATTGAGAAGGTAAACGGGGTACAGGATATCCAGGTAGAAAAGGTGACCGGCGCTCCCCAGATCTCGGTCGTCTATAACCGCACCAAAATGGCACGTTATGGCCTTCGCATCTCGGATGTAAACGAGATCCTGAGAACCGCCTTTGCCGGAAACAGGGCCGGGGTGATTTATGAAAATGAAAAGAGGTTTGACCTGGTCGTAAGATTCACTGACGACTTCCGTCATGATATTGAAAACGTCAGGCAGCTCTACCTTCCGCTGGATGATGGAAGGCAGATCCCCCTGGCGGAGGTGGCGGAGATAGGGTTGAAAAACGGCACGGCCCAGGTCTCACGCGAGAACGGGAAGCGAAGGGTCACCGTGAGCTTCAATGTCAGGGGGCGAGATGTACAGTCGATCATAGGCGAGGTACGGCAACTGGCATCGGCGGGTGTAAAGCTTCCGCCGGGTTACTTCATTACCTACGGCGGGCAGTTTGAAAATCTTGTTGAGGCCCGGAACCGGCTATTGATCGTTGTTCCCCTGGCCCTGGTGCTGATCTTTATCCTGCTTTTCTTCACCTTCCATTCGGTGAAGCAAACCCTGCTGATCTTTTCAGCGGTCCCACTGGCGGCCATTGGCGGGGTTTTTGCCCTTTACCTGAGGGGGATGAATTTCAGTATATCGGCCGGGGTAGGTTTTATTGCCCTCTTTGGCGTTGCCGTGCTAAACGGGATCGTGCTGGTCACCGAATTCAACAGGCTGGAAAGAGAGGGGATGACCGACCTGTACCAGCGGGTGATCGAAGGATTGAAGAGCCGGCTGCGACCCATTCTGATGACGGCATCGGTAGCCTCCCTTGGATTTCTGCCGATGGCAGTTTCAACCTCGGCAGGCGCCGAAGTCCAGAAACCCCTTGCCACCGTGGTAATCGGCGGCCTGGTTTCATCTACGTTGCTGACCATCATCGTCATGCCGGTATTGTATATCCTGCTGTCGGGGACATGGTGGCAGGCGCGGAAGAAGTTACTTCCCGGGCCGTTGCTTGTTTTTATGATGGCGGCTGCGTTGTGCCTGGTTTCATCCTTTCCCGCCGGGGCCCAGGTTGCCGGAGCGGGAAATCCAGGCCATGTAAGCGTGTATACCCTTCAGCAGGCCCTTGACCAGGCCATGACCCGGAACGGGATGGTAAAAAGGGCAGTTATGGAGGTGGAAAATAGGAAGATATTGCGCCAAACCGACCTGGATTTCGAGAACATGGAGTTCGGGTTTTCCTATGGCCGGATGAACAGTGCAAGGCAGGATGATGAACTCACCGTTTCACAGAGGTTTCTCTTCCCCTCCACCTATGTGATGCAAAGCCGGGTTGGCAGGGAGATGGTCGAACAGGCCGGACTGATGGCCGGACTTGCCAAAAACGAGGTATCTGCCAGGGTAAAATCTACCTACTACGAGCTTGCCTGGTGCCATGCAAGGTTAACCTTATTGAAGTTCCAGGACAGCATCTTTGGCAATTTCCTCCATGCAGCCCTGTCGCGTTACCAGAAGGGTGAAACCAGCCTGCTCGAGCGGATGACCGCTGAATCACAGCTGCTGGCGGTGAAAAACCGGATCGGCCAGGCAACAGCCGATATCAGGATCAGGGAATGCCGGCTCCAGACACTTATCAATGAATCGAACGAAATCAGGATTGCAGATACCATCCTGGTAAGGCTTAAGTTCGCAATTCCTCCGGATAGTAATACCGTCGTCATGAATCCCTCCCTGCTCCTGCTAAAAAGCCAGGTAAAGCTGGCAAAACTTGAGAAAAACGCTGAGGTTTCCCGGATTTTACCTGGCATAACCCTGGGTTATTTCACCCAATCAAACAGGGAAATATCTCCCACGGCCCGGTTTACAGGGTTCCAGGGTGGCTTGTCTTTGCCGATCCTTTACTCAGGACGGAAAGGAAAAATAGAATCGGCCGGCATCCAGGAGAAGATGGCCAGGGAGGAGTTCCAGTTTCAATCCAATTCGTTAAGCCATTCCCTGCACATCCTCCTGCAGGAATATGAAAAATACAGCAGGAGTGTCGATTATTATGAAACCCAGGCACTCCGCCAGGCACAGCTTCTGCTTGACCAGGCAGGGATCAGCTATCGCGCGGGAGCCATCGACTACATGGAATATGTTCAGAATCTCCGGCTTGGCATCGAAATCAGGGAAAATTACCTGGAAACGCTCAACGCCTACAATCAATCAGTAATTGCGCTTGAATTGCTGACAAACCGCATAAACTAAAACCTTACAGAATATGACAACACGACAGATCAGTTTCATAATTTTTCTCATTCCCCTCGCCACCCTCATCAGCGGATGCAGGCAGGCGGCAGAACCTAAAAAAGAATCACATGAAGTCCAGGGGCCGAACACGGTAGAACTCAATGCCGCCCAGTATGCAGCCGCGGGCGTGATAATGGGCATGGCTGAACAGCGGCAGCTAAACCCGGTGCTGAAGGTCAGCGGCACTGTCAGCACCACCCCCCGGAATCTTGCCTCGGTAAGCGCCCCATTGGGGGGATTTGTCAGGCAGACAGAAATCGTGCAGGGGTCGGAGGTGACGAAGGGACAGGTTATCGCCATTATCGAAAATTTCATGTTCATCGAACTGCAGCAGAACTACCTTGAAACCCGCGCAAAGTTCACCTATGCAGAGATTGAATACAAACGTCACTCGGAACTTTATAAGGATAATGTATATTCTGAAAAAAACCTCCAGCAAACGGAAGTGGAATATAAAACGCTGAAGATCCAGATGATGGGGCTCGAACAGAAACTCACCGGGCTCGGTATAAACCCGCATCAGCTCAGCGAGGATAAAATTACAAGCGTTCTGCCGGTGGTCGCCCCCATCAGTGGTTTTATCAGGAAGGCAAATATCAATATCGGGAAATATGTGAGTCCTACCGATGTTATCTGTGAGATTGTGAATCCTGAAGAGGTGGTGCTGGAATTGGTTGTGTTTGAAAAAGATGTCAGGAAGGTCGCCAAAGGACAATCTGTAAGGTTTTCCACCCCTGATGATCCGGCAACTGAATATTCGGCCGTGATCAGCCAGGCCGGTCATGCCCTGAGCGACGACAAAACCATGATCGCTTATGCGCGGATAAATCAGCCGGCACCTTCTTTAATGGCCGGGGTTTCGGTTAATGCCAGTATTGAAACGGATCGCCTGGTAGCATTTGCGGTTCCGGAGGAGGCAGTGGTACAGTTTAACGAAAAGGCTTATGTATTTGTTTATAAGGGGGCCCGGACTGAAAATGGGAAAATTGTCCATGATTTTACCGCCACTGAAGTGGTAAAAGGGATCACGAACCAGGGATTTTGTGAAATCAGAATGGCTCCCGGGTTTGACTTTCAGAAAAACAGGCTGGTTGTTAAAGGGGCCTATTCATTGCTGGCAGCCTGGAAAAATGCAGGGGAAATGGCCTGTTAACAGGGGAGCCCGGCAGGAAATTACCACCTGGCAGGTGAACCGGTTGATTATTTCACTATTTTTGATATCCTAAAAATCAAACTATGTTTAAAACGAACGAATACTTTGACGGCAAGGTGAAATCCATTGCCTTTTCCACACCTGAAGGCCCGGCGACCATGGGCGTCATGGCCGCAGGAGAATATGAATTCGGAACCTCCACAACCGAGTACATGACAGTCATCTCGGGTTCCATGACGGTTAAACTGCCCGGCGAACAGGATTGGAAGGACTATAAGCCTTTTGATACCTTTATCGTGGCAAAGGATTGTAAATTCAACCTGCGCATCGCTGCCGATGCGGCTTACCTGTGTCTCTACCGGTAGATTCAACAGACCGGGAGACTGTTTGAATTTTAAAACCTGATGAATTTCTGACCACAAAGGCACAATGCACACAAAGAACCCCTTTGTGAACATTGTGTAAATCTTTGTGAACTTTGTGGTTGTGTTAATTATGTCGATTATGGAAACAACACTCTTTTAAGCAACAATCAAATATTGAACAAACTCTGAGTTTCTGTCCGATCAGACAGTAAGTTGCAAATGAGATGACCATATGAACAAAGTTCCTGCATAACGTGATCCCAGACGGTAGTCATTTCCTTCCACCCCAAAAAACATGTCCTATGAAAAAGCTGATAATCTTGATGATTTTCCTTGGTTTAGGAATTTCACTGTCGTTTTCACAGAATAACCCCGCAGCTTCCGCAACGGGAAAAACCGACCAGTCGGAGTTGTACAACAACTTTTATCTCTCGTACGGCATCGGATCCCTCTTTTATTATATCGATAACCACGGGCTGACGGCCAACAGCACGTCGGGCAACATTCTGCTTGGCTACAGCAGGTCGCTTAACAAGGTAGTGGCCGTTGGTTTCCAGGCGCTTTACAGCCAGGTCGACAGGGCGGGAACACAGTCCGACCTGTACTACCCCAGCTCCTATTCCCAGGAAACGGCAACCGACCATTTATGGCAGGGGCTGGCCAGCCTGAGGTTCCAGTACCTGAACAGGAAAGCATTTTGTATGTACTCAGGTTTTGGGATGGGGGTGACCATGAACAGCTATTCATTTACCGATACCTATGGTGTTGTCAAAAAGGGTCAGCAGTTGCTCCCGGCAGCCCAACTCACGCTCCTGGGGTTCCGCATTGGCAGCGCCTTCAGCTTTTTCGGCGAGTTCGGCATCGGCACCAGCTCGATCCTCAGTGCGGGCATCAGCTATAAATTCGGAGATAATCTCTGAACAATTTCCGGTATCCGAAAATTGTGTAATTTAGTGGTGATTTTCTGCTATGATTCGCCACTGGTTTTACACTCTCCTTATTTGTTGCCTCTCGGTAACCTGTTTTGCACAGGTTCGCAGGCTCGACTTTTATCTTCAGCAGGGGCTGGCCAATAGCCCGCTGATGAAGGATCTCGCCAACCAGATTCACTCCAACACTTTCGATAGCCTGATCATTCATGCCACCCGCATGCCCCAGGTGAATTTCAACGGGCTGATGTCGTATGCACCGGTCATTAATGGGTATGGATACAGTGAAGCTGTCACCAATATCGGGAATTTTGCATCGGTGGTCAATGTCACCCAGCCGCTGTTCAACAGGAAAACGGCTGAGGCGCAGTATTCGAAGATAAGGTTGCAGAACCGCTCACTGACCAACACCGCCGGCATTTCAATCCGCGATCTGAAAAAGACCATTACCGCGCAGTACCTTACTATCTGCTCGGTATTCAGCGATATCTCCTTCAACCTCATCCTGATCAAACAGGCCAGGGAGGAGGAGAAGCTGCTCAGCAGCCTGGTCAAAAGCGGGCTCTATAAACAAACCGATTACCTCTCCTTCCTGCTGGAGCTCGAAACGCTCGAATTCCAGCAGAACGACCTGCAAACCCAGTACCAGCGTGCGCTCTCCGACCTGAACCTGCTATGCGGGATCAGCGACACCACCACCTATGAACCCGAACTTCCCGACCTGTCGGGCAGTAAAACCGGGGGAACTGCGGGCTCCCTCTTCTTCGAACGATTTACCGTCGACAGCCTCCGGATTCGCAACGACATGCTGCTCAATGAACGCGGTTATAAACCCAGGGTTGCATGGTACAGCGATGCCGGACTGATCAACAACGACCCTGCCCTGATCTATAAAAATTTAGGTTTCAGTCTTGGCTTTACCTTCAACCTTCCCGTGTTTGACGGCAACCAGCGGAAACTCAATGTCGAAAAGCTGAAGACTGCCGAGGCCACCCGCAGCAATTACCGCGACTTTTTCCTGGTCCAGTACCTGCAGCAGCGGCGGCAGCTGAACCAGGCACTGAAGCAAACCGGCGAACTGATCCCCAGGCTCTACAGCCAGCTTGAACTGGCCGGTTCGATTGTGCGCCAGGATAAACAACTGCTGGCCACAGGAGGTATCTCTGTTACCGATTACGTCATCGCCCTGAAAAATTACATCGCGATACAGTCAAACCTGAACCAATACAGGATCAGGTCGTTACAAATCATGAATGAAATAAACTATTGGAAAGATTAATTCCGTGATGAACAAGAAACTGATATTTCTGTTACTGGTTGTCCTGGCGTGTAGGCGGCCGTCGGGCGATCCCGGTGAAACCACGGTGACGGCAAGGGTACCCGTTACGGTTGCCTTGGTCAGCGCGGGGGAGATGAGCGAATACATTTACTTTACCGCCACATCGCTGTTCCAGGAGAAATCGATCGTACGGGCCACTGCCGGCGGGTATGTCGAGGAACAACTGGTCAACACGGGCGACGCCGTTGCAAAAACGCGCGAACTGTTCAGGATCAGGACCAAGGAGTCGGCTTCGCTGAAAGCAGATACGGCCAATACCCTGGGTTTTACAGGGCTGATCCCCGTCAGGGCATCACTGGGAGGAATGGTCATCTCGATCGATCACCCCAAAGGCGACTATGTACAGGAGGGCGACCAGCTGGCCGTGATTTCGGTACCCGAGAGCCTCGTATTCATCCTCGACGTTCCTTTTGAATCGGCCGGGTTCATAAAAACCGACGCCTCCTGCGAGGTGATCCTTCCCGACAGCAGCCGCATCGCGGGCCACGTCAAATCGGTGCTGCCCTCGATGAACAATGCCGCCCAGACGCAGCGGTATATCATCCAGCCTTCAGCCCCCTGCCATCAGCCCGAAAACCTGATCGCCCATGTACGCATTATCAAACAGGTCAGCCCGAAGGCAATCTCGCTTCCCAGGGGCTGCATCCTCAGCGACGAGGTCCAGCAGCAGTTCTGGGTCATGAAGATGATCAACGATTCAACGGCGGTCAAGGTGGCTGTGAGCCAGGGGCTGCGCACACCCGACCGTATCGAGATCACCGCCCCCGCCTTTGCTGCGGACGACCGCTTCCTGGCTACAGGAAACTACGGACTGGGAGATACAGCCAAAGTCGTGGTACAGGGAACCTATAAAGAGCATTAATCCTATGACTGCCGCCCGCAACCACTATCATTTCTTTCACAAGCCGATACTGTTCGTGTTGCTGATGCTGCTGGTGGCAGGACTATGGTCCTATCACCGCATGCAGACATCTCTTTTTCCCGACGTGGTCTTTCCCAAGGTGACCATCATTGCCGACAACGGCGAGCAGCCTGTCGACAAGATGATGGTCACGGTGACCAAGCCGCTGGAGATCGCCATCAAACGCGTGAACGGCATCCAGACGGTAAGGAGCAGCACCAACCGGGGGAGCTGCACCATCGAGGCCTTTTTCGACTGGAAGACCGATATCAGCCTTGCGCGGACCCAGCTGGATGAGCGGATCAACGAAATAAAAAACCTGCTTCCTGCCAATGTCAACATCGTCATTGAGGCGATGGGCCAGAGCATCTACCCCGTGGTGGGCTACACCCTCGAAAGCAGGAACCGGGGGCAGATCGAACTGCGCAACAGCGCCCTGTACCTTGTCAGGCCCCAGTTCTCCATGGTGCCGGGCATCTCCAACGTAGTGGTCAGGGGGGGCAAAACCAAGGAATATGTCATTGTGCCCGAAATCGGCCGGATGATCCCGCTGGGGATCTCGCCGCAGATGATCATCGATGCCATCGGAAACACCAATTTTATCCAGTCGTCGGGGCTGCTTTCCGATTACCGGCGGCTTTACCTTTCGCTCACCGATACCCGCATCACCACCCTCGACGACCTGAAAAACGTGGTGATACGCGACGACGGCCACCGCCTGGTAAGGCTTTCCGACATCGCTTCCGTCGGATTCGGCGAACAGCAGGAATTCATCAGGATCAACGCCAACGGCAGCGATGCCGTGATCATCGACCTGGTGAAACAACAGGGGGTCAACCTCATCGACTTTGCCGCGGATGTCAAGGCCAGGGCGGCCTCCATTCAAAACCAGCTGCCGAAGGGGATGGTGCTGAAACCCTATTATGACCAGTCGGTCTTCGTCTCCGGCTCGATCGACAGCGTACTGGAATGCATTTACGAAGGGCTTTTCCTGGCCATCATGGTGGTGATCCTCTTCCTCAGGTCGTTCCGCGCGAGCCTGAACGTGATCCTGATCATCCCCATCACCCTGGCGATGACCTTTACAGTACTTTACGTTGCCGGCATCACCCTCAATATCATGTCGCTGGGCGCCATCGCCGCCTCCATCGGGCTGATCATCGACGATGCCATCGTGATCATCGAGCAGATCCACAGGCTCCACGAGGAGCGGCCTGAGAGCGACAAGAAAGAGGTTGCCAAAGAGACCGTAAAGATGCTCTTCCCCGCCATGGTAGGTTCCTCGCTGAGCACCATCGTGATATTCCTCCCCTTTGTCTTTATGGGCGGCGTGGCAGGCAGCTTTTTCCGCGAGCTGACCCTGACCATGGAGATCACCCTGGTTTGTTCCTTTTTCTCCACCTGGATCGGGTTGCCTGCGTTGCACCTGCTAATCGGCTACAAACCCCATACGAAGCTGAAATTTCTGTCGGGCCGCAATACGGCTGACCAGGAGCCCAAATTGCAGTGGCTCACCTGGTTTTTCAGGCGCCCCCTCTTTGCCCTGGTATTTATCTTAGCGCTGGCTGTTTCGGCCGCACTGCTGATCAACCAGCTCAAAACGGGGTTTTTGCCCACCCTCGACGAGGGATCCATCGTGCTCGACTATCTTTCCCCTCCCGGCACCTCGCTCGATGCCTCGGATGCCATTCTCAGCCAGGTCGACACCATCGTGATGAAGCATCCCGACGTGGCGACCTATATGCGACGCACCGGCACCAACATGGCCTCCAGCATCAGCATGGCCAGCGGGGTGATCCCCCCCAACGAGGGCGATTACCTCATCCAGCTGAAGGCGGGAACGAAAAAAACCACAGAGGAGGTCATCTCTGAGATCAGGGATGCCGTGGCTTCGCGCGTACCGGCCCTGAATGTCGAATTCGGCCAGCGCATCGCCGACCTGCTGGGCGACCTCATCGGCCGGCCCCAGCCCATCGAGATCAGGATCTTCGGCGACGACCTCGGCCAGCTTCGCCAGGTGGCCGGTCATACCAGGGAGCTGCTTCAGAAGATCAACGGCGTGGCCGATGTGCAGAGCGGCATCATCGTCGACGGCCCCACCATTGCCATCATCCCCGACGCCGCGAAGCTGGCCCGGTTCAGCATCACCCCCGCCGCATTCCAGGCACAGCTGCAGGCCAGTAACGAAGGGGTGCAGGTAGGGCAGGTGCAGGAGGGCGAACAGATGCTGCGCATCCTGATGCGGTTCCGCAACTTCAGGGAGAACAGCCTGGAGGTCATCCGCAAACAGCCCGTATTTTCGGCCGACGGCGCCTTCCGCCCGATGGAATACTTTGCCAGGGTTGAACTGTCGCAGGGCGACCCCGACATCACCCGCGAGGATTTGAAATCGGACGTGGTGGTCACCGCGCGCCTCGACAAACGCGATATCGGCAGCGCCATCACCGAGATCAGGAGAGTGCTGGGCACCAGGCTGGTGCTTCCTGCCGGGTGTTACATCACCTATGGCGGAACCTATGCCGAGCAGCAGACCTCCTTCAGGGAGCTGCTCTTTATCCTTATTGCCGCGATATTTCTGGTATTTGCCGTATTGTTGTTCCTTTTCCGCGACCTGAGGATGGCCTTCCTGGTGATCCTGATCTCGATCCTGGGCATCGGGGGATGCATCTGGGCCCTTTACCTCACCGGGATCCAGCTCAACGTGGGCAGCTATACGGGCATCATCATGATCGTTGGGATCATCGCCGAAAACGCCATCTTCACCGTAAACCAGTTTGTGACCACCCTGAAGGCGACCGGCGATGTCGACAAGTCGGTCGACTATGCCATCTCCCTGCGTATCCGTCCCAAGCTGATGACCGCCGTAGGGGCCATCCTGGCCCTGATGCCCCTGGCCATGGGGTTCGGCATCGGGGCCCAGATGCAGCAGCCACTTGCCATCGCCGTGATCGGTGGCTTTATCGCCGCCATGCCCCTGCTCCTGTTCGTATTCCCCTCGCTGCTGAGGCTGGTTTACGGCGGTGCAGGGAGAAATCATGGGATGCTGGTGGAGACAAAATAATAACTTTTCTTTTTGCAGATGGGGCAAGTCGGACTTAAACCGACCCTTCCCCGGCACATCATGCGCATGTGAAGGCGGTTCAATCTCGCCAAAAAGAGCAATGAAACTGAGGATGTTTCTTTTAATGCATCCCCGGATCACATCATCAGTCAATGTACAGGCTTAATCCTTTTCAACACAAAATTGTAAGGTTAAATATAGGTCCGGGTAAACGGGTTTAATTCTTTCATGTATCAAAGTGGAATGGTTTTACTATAAATACCAGGGCTCAGGAATATTTTAATGCAAATTTAGTTTAGAATAATATTTTGCATTATTTTTACCATTCAATCGATAAAAATTTTGGCGGTTATTTGAATAAGCGCCAGATTGCGTTAGTCAATGCGTTATGCCCAATTATTTATAAAATTGACCTTAACCATATTTGAAATTTTATGAATGATTTTCTTCAAAGTTCAATAATTAAAATTCTGATTTTCTTTACTGGTATAACAGGATGGATAATTGGGATATATAGTGCTATAATACAAATACGGAGCTATAATAAACAAAGAAATTCAGAAAAAGGTTATGAGGAAATATTAACAAAAGCAAAAAACGAGTGGGAAGGGAAATACACAGAAGAACAAGTGCAATTGTTAAAGTCAGAGTTAATAAAACTACAGAATCAGGTTAATACAATTAGAAGAGATGTGCCTCTAAAAGCAAAAGAGGTTTTTTTAACTGAACAATTATATGCCATCAATCAAAATATGATTGATTCTTATAAACATCGTGAAGATTTTCTTAATGAAATTGAGCAACTAAAAAAGCAAAGTAAGGGGATTTCAGTAACAATTGATTTAAAAGAAGAGATAGAAACATTGGTAAAGCCCCTTTATTTAAGAAAAAGAAAACAAGAGCAGCGATTTAAAATATTATTATATACAATTTTAGGAATAGTTAGTGTTCTAGTATTCCCCTTTCTTATTCAATTTATGAATTTAAGAATTAAACATCATGGTTACAATGGAAATTATGGTATTCCTATATATGTCATCATGTTAATAGCATTAGTTTTTGCCCTTGGATTAATTGCTATAATTAATTCTAACGTAATAAATGAAAATCGAATTTTTAAATTTAAATTTTGGACATTTTTACTATTAATTCTACTCTTTTTCTTTTCAATATTCTTTGGATTTGTTATATGGTTGATTTTTTTTGAGACCATAGACTTTCAGTATGTTGAAAATGAATTTGCTAAAATTATAATTGGGTTAATAATTGTTTTCATATTTTCTATAACAGTTGGATTATTTGTAAAAATTTTCATTAAATTTAATAAACTATTATAAGGTCAGAATAAATAACTGGGCATAACGAAGCCGTCAGCCGAGCAATGCGGGTGGTTTCCGGAGGCGTGCAGTCACCAAACCTATAAACGACAAAGGAAAAGAAAACATTCAACAAGTAAAACCCGCACTGCGGCTGCCGGCGGGGCGTTAGGCAACATGGCATAAAAAGGCACGGGCATAATCAAAATGGAATTTGAAAATTTGTCTGATTATCATTTCCTTTGTATCTTTGAAATAAAAAATGCCAACCATTCTCGTAATCGCAGGCTGGAGAATTTTCTTCTACTCCAACGAAAGTCATTAGCCAATCCATGATCACGCGGAGAAAGCGGAAATGGAAATAAAATTTTGGATTGGTGTTGAGAATTTTGAAATTGATGAAGCATTCTCCTTCAATTTCACACCGCAAGCAAAAAGAGAATTAAAAAAAATTATTTACGAACATTTTGAATATATCGTTTCAGAATGGAATAAATATTTTAAAGCATTATAAAAGGATGGAAACATACAAAATATCAAATATTTATTTCGATAACGACAATCTTGTGTTGATGCTCAACGAGCAGCAATATTTCTTCAAAATCAGTGAAATATCGGGTAAGTTAGCCAACGCTGATGAAATGGAAAGAAATAATTTTAAAATCTCACCTTCCGGTTATGGAATTCATTGGCCCAGTATTAATGAGGATATATCAATTAATGGACTCCTACACGGAATACAGAAAAGCCACGTTGCCTAACGAGCTTGCACCCGCCACAAAACCAGCTTCAGTGAAGCTTTTCAAAGGGATAGCTTTGGGGCGGTTTCAATCGATGCGTTACCAGTAATCTTTGAAAAATTGCAATGCAACTATCGACATCTAATATTTCTGTTTCCATTCTTGTTGTTTTCTCAACTTTGGCTCTTTCTTGCAGTTCTTATAAGTTGTCAGAAAGTGATTTGGGTTGGCAACCATATAGAAAAAGTGATTTATTAATTTTCAAATCAAATAACTTGGAAACCGATAGTATTATGGTCAGGAGTGTTGAAACGCTTACTAATTCAGATGACCATTTGGCTGTTTTTCCTAATAGTATACAATCCTTATTCGTTAATGGAAAGCAAAATATTTTAGAGCTACAAGCTGGAAAGAAGGGTAGTTTTATTCATTTTACGTTAAAATTAGGCAATAGATATTTAAAGTATCCAAATGTGGTTGAAAGTGTTAAAGAAATAGATCAGAAGAAATTTGATAATAATGAAATTATTGTCATAAAAGCGAAAGAATATTATGATAATTTGAAAGGCCAACCCTTTAATTTAAGATGTATTCACTGGAGTAAAGTATTTGGATATGTTAAACTTGAATTTAATAATGAATATTCCTGGGAATTGCAATCTTTTATCAGGGACGGAAAGAATTTAATGAAAAAATAGATGAAAACTACTGGTAACGAACCGGCAGCTGTTAATGCGTGCGGTTTCCGGAGGCCAGCATTCACCAGACCTGCCAAAAAATAGTGAAAAGGAAAGATATAACAGGTTAAATCCGAACTGTTGGCTGTTGGCCAGGCAAAGCTGCAAAAATGTTTAATTTTACACTGTTCTATAATTTGGCTTTTGTGATTATGCTAATTTTTCAAAAGAATTTGAAAAATATACAGGTCAAACATTTACAAATTCTAAACAAGATACTCAAATTGGCGAAAACCTACCAGTGAAAAATCGAAAAACAAAGATATTTTTGCCCGAAATTTCATTTTTTTAATTAACATCAAAAATTATGAATTATAAAGCATTTAGTTTACTGGCAGGTTTTTTGGTTTGGATGGCAGCAACCATTTTGTTTAGAACAGTTGGAGAATATTTCTTTTTGACTGACAATCTGATTATAATGATTGGATTGTATATTGCAGTGATACCGGCCCTTGGTACACTTGCAATTTGGATTTTCAGGAAATATAAGCTAAGCAATCAAGAAAGTATTGTTGCAGCAGTTCATATGGTATTGCCGGGAATGTTATTTGACGCTTTTTGTACACAATTTTTTAAACATATTTTCCCTAATTTACCCGAAAATGCTGCATCGTCATTTGGGGCCTGGTTGATGTGGGTTTATGCTATAGTACTAATTTTTGGTGTTTTAAATAAAACAAAAAAAATAAACAAATAATTCTGATAATACTTGTTTTATTTTTATTACCGAATTGCACTTCAAATAAATTTGTGGCAACAAACCGTGTAATCATTAAAAATGACGAAATATGAGACTTTTAAGCTTTTTGTTGATTGGTTGCATTTGTTTAACAGTTTGCTGTAAAAGATCGGATAAAAATGCTGATATAACAGGTTTCGGATTTATGAACCGTATCCCGGGGATGTGGAGTGGACCAAGTTACACCTCAACAACTGCAGGAAACTCACCAATGTGGTATGTTGATTTCAGGCCGGTCTCCTCCAATCAAATATGCCAGTATTCCTTATGGGATCCGGGAACCAGTGAAAATATCAGCTTCTTCGTGGTGAAATTTAATGGTGAACTGAAATTGGCCATGCGTACCGAAGGATGCTCTGCTACCAAATGCTGTGCAACTTACGAAGTACTGGATTCTGCATCTGAGCAAAATGGCTATTACCGGTTCAGCGATTTTGTCCGGGGCAAAAAGCGAGCAGTGTCTATTATTAAATTTACGGGTGATAGCATGACGGTGACGGTATATACCAACAAGTTCAACCAGTCAGATTCCCTGTTGTGGCATTCAACCTGGAAAGCCAAACTTGCCACAAGAAACAATGCCACGCAAGCCATCCGTCATTTTAGTTACCCTCAGCAAGTCATGACCCTCGATTTAACGAATGCATTTAAAAATATGAATGAAAGCATTTTCTATACGATCCAGAATGACCCTTATACCTTGCTGAACCCGCCCTACATGGGTAGTATAACATGTAATATCACGGTTCAGAATGGGTTGACGCTAACACCTTCAGATAAGATATTTCTGTTATTCACGGTCGAGCCGCTTTTCTCCGGAATTGCCTATCTCCCTGAAAACATTAAATATACTTCCAAATATGTGCTGCTTTCATCGGCGATAAATAACTACACCCTAAACAATGTCCATCCGGGGCAGTATTACGTTTATGCCTTGGTTGATAAAAACCAGAATGGCACCTACGACCAGGGGGATTATATGAACTCGAATGTTTCGCAATCGTTGACAGTATCCCCGAGTGCGAATGTCCCGGTCAATGTTGCAATAAATTATATTATCCCTTAATCAGAAACAGAAACATTTAATTTGAAGGTATTGCAGAAAACTGTACCGATCTTGCATAAAATGTATAACAGCCAGTGCCTGACTGCCAGGTAGCCTGGCGAACCGTCTGCTCTGAAAATGCAGATGGTATCGCTGTTTATGAGGAATATCCTGTTTCTGCGGTAATGCATAAAGCGTTAGGTGGCATTTTAAAACACGGAAACCATGGAGATAAACATTGAATTGACAAGGAATGACTTTGCAGACTTCAATAAATACTGGTTTCTTAAAAGAGGACTAAAGAAGAGGATTTATTTAGTAATCATTGTGGCGTTTGGACTGCCCTTTGTCGTTAACCTTGGACGACCATTTGAAATAGTGACATATCTTATGACGGTCGTATTGACGGGATTACTTTTCGGGCTCATATATCTTGGCGGAATGATGATTGCGGTGAACCGGACAAAAAACTTACCCTCAGACAATGGCTCTGTTTTAGGAAAGAAAAAATTTATGATTACTGACGAAGGACTTATTGAAGAATCGGAAAACAACAGGAATCTTCAAAAATGGAAAGGGATTAAAGGGGTGGAAACAAATGACAACTCAGTATTTATTGTCGTTGACAACATTGCAGCATACATCATTCCAAAGAGATTTTTCAGGGACTCAGAAGAGCAACGGAACTTCATAAATGCAATAGAGGAAAAAATGAAAAACGCCACCTGAAAGCAGATAATCAAATTGGCGGGTCAGTTCAATGTCATTGCTAGCGATGCTTGGGTGCATTGAAACATCCACTAAACACACGGATGATTATTGTATAATTGATGGAAGGCTCTCTGGAAATTAATTTTGTGTGCGGAGGTCCGGCAAACCGACTATACGGCCATGCCAAAGGGAATGAAGAATGGACACCTGCAGACGATATACAAGATCAGTCTGCAAACCGGATTAATAAAGCAGACATGTTCTTGCAGGATTGTGACAACGCCGGCTGATTGAGGCGAATTGTGTTAATCCCTCTATAATTGACGCGGAACAAAGGGTCTGGTCGGTAAAGATTCCCCATAAAAGACAACCACCAATGGGAAGGTTGAATATGCGGAAACCAATTCATAGCCAATTTTCCGTGTTGATAAGGATAATCACCACAATGTTTTATTATATTTGTGATTGAACAGGAGCACTCAGTTGACTTGGGAGTTTCACATCAGGTTCCATGGGAACACCGTTGTGAAACTCCCCTGCCTGAACCGATTTGCGGTTGTTTATTTTGTCCGATAAAGAGGATTTGATTACCAGGTACGATAGGATCCTGCTTAAAATTAGTATTAAAATATTAACGATAATATTATGAAAAGTGAAGTACCCTATTTTATAGAAATATCTAAACAAATATTAAGTTTTATAACAACCTATTTAAAAAAAATTCCAAAGGAGCGCCGAAATATTTTTTTTGTATTATTACCATTATCAGTTTTATTGTCAACTTTTGCAACATTATTTGCTCTTTATTTGTTTTCAAATAAATTAGATATTAAAATTAAAAACAATAAAATCATTTTTGGCTCCTCATATCCCAAATATTTTCAAAAAAATGTAATAGTTATTGAACCAACATTTGGTTGGCAAAACTGCGGCATATTTGTTAGAAGAAATGATAAGATTACTATCAATGTGGAAGGACGCGTTCATTGTGGCTCTACTCATATTAACAACCTGATATTATATGCAAAAAGACTTATGATTCAATACTGTCCAAAAAATAGCAGTTTAAATTTCTATAAAAATGAATTTGACACGGTGGCTTTAAACAAAAATATATTTTTCAGAAGAAATTGGACCGGGCCGGAAGGTGATTGTGTTTCGGATCATGTTTTGAATCCATCCTTATTAAAGGATAATTCAAACTACGGAACTTTACTGATGGGTATTATACCTGAATCTGAAAAGACAATTTCAAATACTATTGATAAAGAAGATCCATTTCTTGTAATGAAAGATTATCATATGGAATTTTCAAAATTATTTGAAATTAAAGATAATACTTGCATAGATATTAATGAAAATGGTTGGTTGGTTTTTTGTGTCAATGATGCAGTTGTTTCCAAGGTTTTTCCGGAACAAAGACCTCGTTCATATGAATTATATGAAGCTTTGCAAATGGTGACTACCAAATTAAAGTCTGATTTGCATATTCTTAATGAGTCTAATTTTCCTTTATTATTTTACTCTGATAATTTAGGCCGATATAACGTTTCTATAACAGTTGATAGGAATTAGCCCAGGCAAAGACGATCGGGAAAGATTGTATGTGCGGCGGCGGACTGCATCGTAATAGTATTTACCCCAGGGAATGGAGGCGGACCGAAGGGACTGGTCTGGTCATCTTCAAAACAGCCCAAACCAGTAATGCGGAAATTCCTTTTTACGAAGCGATATCACGGCCATTTTTATGGAATGGTAATCGTTATATCCGAAATGTATTTGTTGCATCTGTGACCGGGCTCGAAGAGCGGGATGGATCAAAAGGTTTATGTAGGGTTTAGTTGAACGCAGGTGTTTGCTGGTACAATTGTGCTTGATCAAAATTGGAAAACCAGAAACTCACCTAAAGACCAGGGAACAAATCAAATACAAAAAAATGGTTGAAAAGAAATCAAAACTGGCTGATAACAAGATAAAACCAACCAATGCAAGCGTGGAGGAATTCCTCAACACCATTACGCCTGAACAAAAACGCGCGGACAGCTTTGTGCTGCTGGAAATGATGAAGAAGGCCAGTAAGGAAGAGCCGGTGCTGTGGAGCAATTCCTTCGTCGGTTTTGGCATCAAAAGATACAAGAGCCCATCAACCAGCCGCGAAGCCGACTGGATGCGGATTGGCTTCGCACCGCGCAAAACGAATCTTTCGCTGTACTTTGGCACATACATCGATGCACAGGCAGCCGCACTTGAAAAGCTGGGTAAATATAAAGCGGGTATGGGCTGCCTCTATATCAATAAGCTGGCCGATATTGATCTTGATGTGCTGAAGGGGATGATAGAAGCGGGATTGAAGGGCGAGGTAATGGAATAGGGGAAGTAACATGTAACAGTTTGAAAAACATTCAATAAATATACAACATGAAGAAAACGAGTTTATTCATATTAGCCATTGTGTCGGCATTCTGCCTGGGTTTTACATCCAAGACAATCCTGACCAAGCAATCGGACGACCCTGTAAAGATGAAAAGAGTGACCGGTATCGGCGGCATCTTTTTCAAATGCAAAAACCCTGCAGGCATGCGGGATTGGTACCAGAAGCACCTGGGACTGAATACCAGCCAGTACGGGGCGGTTTTTGAATGGCGGCAGGGCGCTGATTCAACAAAAAAAGGATTTACGCAATGGAGCCCGTTTTCGGAAAAGACGAAATATTTTGAACCTTCTGAAAGGGATTTTATGATAAACTACCGTGTCGAGAATCTTCCGGCGCTGGTAGAGGCACTGAAAAACGAGAGTGTTACAGTCACCGATACCATTGAAACTGCTGATTACGGGAAATTTGTTCATATCATGGACCTTGAAGGCAACAAGGTGGAACTCTGGGAACCCAATGACCTTGCCTACGAAAAATTAGGCCGGCAACTCGGCACCAAAACAACCAAATAACAAGCAGAAAAGAAAAAGTTAGGCCATTCCGTTAGCGGAGTGGTGTTTTCCCGGTTGCAAAATCCGCAGGAACGAAAATTGTATTATCCGGGGAGGAGGTGTTTTAATCGTAACTTTGTCGTCCTAATAAAACCCCTCTTTGAAAAACAATCTTTTTTTGATCCTGTTCCTGGCTCTGTTGCTGGCCTGCAGCAAGGAGCCGGCAACCACAGTCGTTACCCCGGTCACCCCGCCCGTTACCGATACAACCCCTTCGCAATATGGCACCCCGTTCGGGGCTGTCCCCGACCGCCAGGACGCGGTCATTTACCAGGTAAACATGCGGGCTTTCAGCTCCCAGGCCAATTTTAACGGGGTCATTGCCCGGCTTGATTCGATCAAAGCGCTGGGGGTGAATGTAATCTACCTCATGCCGATCTTCCCGGTGGGAACTGTGAAATCGGTAAACTCACCCTACTGCGTGAAAAATTACACTGCCGTGAATGCCGAATTCGGCACCCTGGCCGACTTGCGAAGCCTGGTCGATGGCGCCCACAGCAGGAATATGTGTGTCATCATCGACTGGGTTGCAAATCATACAGCCTGGGACAATGGCTGGATCACCAGTCACAAGGACTGGTACTTGCAGGATGGCTCGGGGAATGTGGTCAGTCCGCCGGGAATGGGATGGAACGACGTCGCACAGCTTGATTTCTCGAACAACGCCATGCGCCTGAAGATGATCTGGGATATGAAATACTGGGTCTTTGCGGCCAATGTGGATGGGTTCCGTTGTGACTATGCCGACGGTCCGCCGATCGATTTCTGGACACAGGCGATCGATACCCTGCGGCATATCTCAACCCACAAGCTGCTGATCCTGGCCGAAGGCAAACGCAGTGCCAACTTCCTCGCAGGGTTTGATTACAACTTTGGGTTCAGCTATTACGGGCTGCTGAAAACCATTTACAGCAGCAATGCCTCCGCTTTGCAGATCAACGACATGAATAACACGGAATTTGCCAGTGCAGCCAATGGCCAGCAGGTCGTGCGTTACACCTCCAACCACGATGTGAATGGTTCCGACGGAACCCCGCTCGATCTGTTCGGGGGAAGGAATGGTTCCATGGCCGCTTTCGTGGTAACCTCCTGCATGAAAGGGGTGCCAATGGTGTACAACGGGCAGGAGGTTGGTACTCCTTTCAGGATCGTGTTCCCGTTTACCGGGAGAAAAATTGACTGGACCCTGAACCCCGGCATCATGGCCGAATATAAAAGGATCCTGCTTTTCAGAAGCGCCAGTGCAGCGTTGCGCCGGGGCCAGCTAACTTCCTACGGCGACGCGGATGTCTGCGCATTTACCAGGGAACTTGCGGGAGAGAAGGTGCTGGTCGTTTCAAACCTGAGAAACAGTGTCATCAATTTTGCATTGCCGCTGCCGCTTCAAAATACCACGTGGACAGATGCCATGACCGGCAACACCGTCACGATGACCACGCAGCTTACTTTACAGCCATACAGCTACCTGATCGCGAAACAATAGGTCCACTTTACTGTACTTTACCTGACCTGGTGCACCTTAATGAAGTTGGTGCCGCCCGCCTGGTGGGCCGGGATACCCCCGATCAGCAGGATCTGGTCGCCGGCCACAGCAAGGTGTCGCTCCTGCAGGATCTTCTCTGAGATGGCAACCATCTCCTCGAAGGTGTCGGGATGAACATCGACCAGGATCGGGGTGACCCCCCACACCAGGTTTAACCCGTGATATACCCCAATATGTGTAGTGAAGGCATAGACCGGCGTCTGCGGGCGCTCTGCAGCGATGAACTGCGCACTGCGGCCGGTGGTGGTCAGCACCACCATGCAGGCGGGTTTGATGACCTTCTCCATCTGGTTTGCGGCACGGCTGAGTGCCTTGATGGCCTCATGACCTGCCGGTGGATAGGTTTTGAATTCAATTTTGCTCTCTACGTCCAGTGCGATGCGCACCATCATCTCCACAGCCTTCACGGGGTAATCGCCCATGGCGGTCTCGCCTGATAGCATGATGGCATCGGTGCCGTCGATGATGGCGTTGGCCACATCGCTGGCTTCGGCCCGGGTGGGTCGCGGCTCGTGGATCATGCTCTCGAGCATCTGGGTGGCGGTGATGACGGTTTTCCCGGTGCGGTTGCACAACTCGATGATCCTTTTCTGGAGCATCGGCACCCGGTCGGGGCTCATCTCCACGCCCAGATCGCCACGGGCCACCATGATACCGTTCACGGCATCCACGATCTCCTCCAGGTGATCGATGGCCTGCGGCTTCTCGATCTTGGCAATGATGGGCTTCTGGTAACCTTTACCGTTGATCAATTCCCGCAGGGTTATCACATCCTGCGCCGACCTGACAAAGCTGAGCGACACCCAGTCGATGCCGTGCGCAAGGCCGAAATCCAGGTCGCGGAGATCCTTGTCGGTGAGAGAGGGAAGCCTCAGGTTCAGGTTGGGGAAGTTCACCCCCTTGTGGTCGGTAAGGGTACCGCCCTCCACTACCCGGCACAGTACCTCGTTGCCCTTGATGGCCTTGACCTCCAGTTCGAACAGCCCGTCGGCCAGCAGTACCTGCATGCCGGCCTTCGCCTCTTCGGCAACATAGGGATAGTCGATCGGGATCATCGCCGATCCCGCGATAAATTCTTCGACAGGAATAAGACTTACAGTCTCTCCTTTGCGGATCTCCATCCTGCCGCCGGGCAGCTGCCCCACCCTGATCTTGGGTCCCTGCAGGTCCTGCAGGATGGTCACCGGCCTGTCGAGTTCGGCGGAGATCTCCCTTAGTGCGGTAATCACCGCGGCATGGGCGTCATAATTGCCATGGGAAAAGTTTAACCGGGCTACATCCATCCCGGCCTGTATCAGCTGGCGGATCATCTCCGGGGAGCTGCTGGCAGGGCCTATGGTTGCTACAATCTTGGTGCGGCGATAGCTGTTTTGCATGGTGATACTGATGGGGTTGAGGTGTTGAATAATGGTTGAAAAGTTAACGGAGTATGTCCGCCGGGTCAGAGGTCAACGCTCTCCCCGTACTGCGGCAGGAAGGGCTGCAGTCCATACCGGTGCATGATAAGGTTGGCCAGGGTGCTCCTGGCTGCATCTTCGCCGTGGGTGAGCACCACACGCGGGCGGTCGGGTGCCAGGGCGTTGAACCAGTCGAGCAGTTCCGACTGCCCCGCATGGGCGCTGAAGCCGCCGAGTTTGTGAATTTGTGCCCTTACGGCGATCTTCTCACCATAGATGGTAACATAGGGGTCTCCGTTTACCAGGCGGCGGCCCAGCGTTCCCTCGGCCTGGTAGCCGACGATCAGCACAGAGGTCTCCGGACGCCAGAGGTTGTGGCGGAGGTGATGCTGGATGCGGCCTGCGTTGCACATGCCCGAACCGGCGATGATCATGCAGGGGCCGGCAACTTCGTTCAGGTGTTTCGACTCCTCGGCGGTGGGCGTGGGGTGGATGAAACCCTTGTCGCGCTGTGCCTCGCCGCTGCCCTGGAATTCAACCATCTCCTCGTCGAACAGCTCGGGGTGGCTCATATAGATCCGGGAGGCCTCTACCGCCATGGGACTGTCGATATAGATCGGGAAGCGCGGCAGTCCTCCCTTGCGGAAGGCCTGCTCGATGTAGTAGATGATATCCTGGGTGCGGCCGATGGCAAAAGAGGGCACCAGGATCTTCCCCTTGGTGGCAAGGGCATGGCGGATGATACCGGTCATCTCATCGATGGTCTCCTGCAGCGGTTTGTGGTTGCGGTCGCCATAGGTCGATTCCATGATGACCATGTCGGCCTCCCTGAAGGTTTCCGAATCTCTCACGATGGGCATCCCGTGCGGGCCGAGATCGCCCGAAAAGATGACCGATTTGTTGCGGCCACCTTCTGTCAGCAACAGCTTCAGGCTGCCCGAGCCCATGATATGCCCCGCCTCATCGACGATGACCTCCATGCCGGGGGCCACGGTAAAGGCTTCGTGGTAAGGGAGCGGTTTCATCCGGCTGATGGCTCCTTCGACATCATCTTCGTCGAACAGGGGTTTTATTTTTGACCGCCCGGTTCGCGACATCCTTCGGTTGAGCTTGTCGAGGTCGCTGGTCTGCACCTTGAGCGAGTCGCGCAAAACCAGGGCAACCAGGTCGATGGTGGCGGGGGTGCAAAAGATCGGGCCCAGGTAGCCGTCGCGCACGGCCATCGGCAAACGGCCGCAATGGTCGAGGTGGGCATGGGTGAGCACGATGGCATCGAGGTTTTTGTAGTTGACGGGCGGTGCTTTTTTATTCCGGGTCTCATCGCGCCGGCCGCCCTGGAACATGCCGCAGTCGACCAGGATGCGGGCCTGGCCAGATTCGCAGTAATAGGCTGTACCGGTAACACCGCCGGCAGCGCCGTAGAAGGTGATTTTCATCGGGGGAAAGTTTTAGGCAATTGTAGTTTCTGGTAGGTAAAGGTACGCTTTTTCGGTGGAAATAAGGTCGGACCTGAAAATGACAGATAATGAAAATAAAATTTGTTCAGTCAATGCTGTTTATTTTTATTCCCAGATACTTTTTTCCGGCTACATCTGTTTTTTCCTGAAACCGGTCATAATTAAATCTTAACCCGATAATGAAAAGAATATTGAGTTTCCTTATGCTGTTGTCCTTTTTTCCCTCCTGTACGCACGAGATATACCGGTCGCTCGACTGGCAGCGGACGAAGGTTACGGCCGATGGCTGGGATATCGAATGGCCTGACCAGCTGCGGTTCCTCGATCCGAAGACCAAGATCACATATGGCATCTCGAATGACCTTCATAATTTATATGTGTGCATGAACGTGACCGACCCCGCCATTAAAGAACAGATCATCCACGGCGGCATGGAGTTCAGGATCGACACCCTGGGGAAAAAGGTGTTCCCTGTGGTCTTTGGCTTCCCTGTTGCCGGGGATATGACGGTAACCCGCGAGATGCATGCAGCCGTGCATAAAAACGACATCCAGGGCGAACGGCAGGTCACCCCCGTGATGCGGCAGAAGATCGTGAACCCGGCCACGGAGGCCCGACTGACCGGGTTTAAGCCGGCATATAACGGGACCGTTTCGCTGGTCAACAGCACCTCCGGCATTTCGGCAGCCCTCAATATCGACAGCCTGGATGTGCTTTGCTACGAGGCGGTCATTCCACTCAATACTTTTTTTAAAGAGGAGCTGACCCTGGCCGACAGCAACAGGGTGTTCAACTACGGGATCACGATCAACGCCATGGCGCCACCCGCGGCACACGAAAGCGCCGGTGGCAACGGAGGTGGCAGTAGCCGGGGTAAGGGTGTGAATATGACAGGCGGAATGGGCAACACGATGTCGGGAGGGATGAGCGGCGGACATCAGGGCGGTACCGGCGGGCAGCACAGCAGCAGCGGGTCGCGCGGTGGAGAACACCGGGAAAACGGGGTGCCCGCCACCGGTAACGACGAGATGTATTCAGCAAAGCAGATCACCAATAAACTGAGATTCTCGGTGAAGTAATCCGGGTCCGATTGTTTTGATCGTGGCTGCAGGGGATCTTCCCGGGCAATTAGAACGCTTTATGTAAAAAGTCCCGCAGGTTTGAATGGATGATCCCCGGCTTGTATTACCCATGCAATTATCCAGCTTGACGACAAATTTGGGAATAAAAATTTCGCATCTCACAACCAACGTGAAATCTGAAATGTGAAATGTGGTCACCCCGGGAATTGATCCCTGAAAATTGAAAGTAAAAACAGGGGAGGACAAATATTTTGAGAAATAAAAAAAAGAGCGCTGATTACCAGCGCTCTTTGGTGGGATGTGAGGGATTCGAACCGTTTCCCAGATCGCCATATTTTACTAATGTTTCCGAAGGTGTTTTGAAAATTTAGGCAATTTTTTAGGCGGAATGTTTTCAAAAACCAGAACAGTGTGTTCATAAGTTTCTCCCGGTAATCCTTTGTTTCCGCCTGTATTTCCATGTCAAATTTATTCAATTTTCCATTTCCCCGGGCAAAAAAATCATGCCCCAAAACCCCCTTTTTAGGTAATAAATTCAGTCCATGACTATTAACATCGACCCCTCTTTTTGGGACCCTGCCAGCCTCTGAAATGTTAATATCTTTTTTTTTCACCACTTCTTTTCGCCCTCTGTTTTTTTCTTCCCGTGTAACCAATTTACGGCTAAATAGTTTCCGGTGTTGTTAATTTTTCACAGGTATAATATAGGTATAGTTTAGGTTACTATTTAGCTATATTTCAGTG